>Ga0123353_10000507_pt1 | contig 48282 bp, 44 predicted proteins | sample TergutLab28metaG_3_FD_92763 | JGI IMG/M metagenome (GOLD analysis project Ga0123353, IMG submission 92763) | Labiotermes labralis P3 segment gut microbial communities from Petit-Saut dam, French Guiana - Lab288 P3 | ecosystem: Host-associated > Arthropoda: Insects > Digestive system > Gut ... | reverse complement strand
TTAGCTGACCACTCAAAGGATAGCAGATTTTTTTAGGTGTGGTAACTGGCTCATTTTTTAACCCTTTCAGGGTGCTGCACTTTTCAACGCCATTCGCTGCATTTTTATTTTATCAAAAACACTTGTTTCTCATTCACTAAAAATACATCTGAAATAATTGTATTAGCTACTTTTGCGTTGCAATAATATACTACATCGTCAACAATTTTGATTTCAAAATATTTAATAGGGTGAGCTTTCGAAATCTCGACTCCATAGCATTGACGGCGAATTGCAGGCAATAATGCTCCCATCGGATTCACAGCTGAAAACTTATATAAATCCCGTCTGCATATTTCCGCATATAATTGTTTTATAGTTAATCCATTTGGGAAAGCCTTTAAGACTTCTACAGCCGCTTGAACAATTGTCACAACTTGAATCCTCCTAACATAATCTTTCAAGCAGCTCAATCAGAACTTGCCGCTTTTCCTGCTCGGTGATAGATTGCCCATACTCGTCTAAATGTGATGCCATTTCGTTCAACAAGAGCTTGGCTCTGTCACTGTACTCGGTTTTGTCAAAACGTTTCGGTACGGTGTTTCCGTTTGCATCCGTAATAAAAATTCCGTAGGAGGCTGTACCACTTATATAATCATTCCTACGAACGTTGAAGTCCTCAACTGTTTCTTTGAACGCCTCCAGATCTCGAAGGAAGATGTCAACGGTATCGCTGTTCCAGTCGTCTATCCGCAGATATGTGATTGCCTTTGCGAGCCGCTGAATGAACAAGCTGTCGTCATTCGTTATGGTTGACATCAGTTCAAGGATTTTGTTTTCGTTGCCTCGAAACAGGTTCTGCCGGGTGCGGTCGGTCATCCCTTCGTACCAGTCTTTGATTATTGATGACAAGCTACCCCTGGGCTTGCCTGTCGAAAATATGGCTTTGACCTTTCCGATGAGATAAGCTACTAAGTTCTTGACCGTCATATCGTATTCTTCTTTTACTGCGATGATGTTGTCTATAACTCCCTCAGTAAAATCCTTGTAGCGGAAGATAGGAAATATCTTCTCAAACAAAAATTCACGTGGGTTCACATCAAGCTGTTTCAAGCTTCCGACAAACTTTGTATGAGCTGTTTGGATTTTCTGCGGTTCACCAAAAGCCGCGTACTGATACAAAGATTCCTTTGCGAATTTTGGCAAAGAAAGATACCAGCGGTTCATTGCATAGAATAGATAGGTGAAGCTGTTGAACGACTTCTCCCGTTCAGCAACAAATTCTGTAAAAACTTCTTCAAGCCGCCGCATATACCGTGCCTTGTTCTCATTCCAGTTTTCAAGAACGACCGTGTAATCCTGTGGCTTTTCGTTGATGTCATTGAGCAATTCGGGTGTGATTTTGATTTCGCTCCCCCAGTACAGGATAACGAGATTATTCTTGTACAGGTGCAGAACAGCAGCAATATAGATAGGAATAACACCATACTTTAAGCCGAACCCATTCTCGTATAGGGTCAGTGTATCATATAGATCTTTGAAGCTCACACCACCTTGCACAGCCGCTTGTTCAACAAAGAACTCACGGATAACGCCGAGCATATCCGTCATATGCTCATCGGCAGGTTCAAGTTGAATAACCGGGTTGTTTTCCGCATTCTCCAATACACCGGTTTGAAGCAGCGTGCTTCGCATAATAGATACATCTTGACTTGCTCCGGACAGCCCGATATTCGGCGATAATTCATTGGCCAGAAGCCCCGACAAAATTTTGGTGCGGCTGTTGATTGTATTAGTTGGCAATTCGTTCTTGTTGACTTGCTCATTATTGATAACCGGGGTGCGATGGAAAATGTTCTCGCAAATATGGGAAAGCAACCCAGAAAGTTGCGCTCTACGTTTAAGCGGCCGCTCTACACCCATATAATAATAGGTGGCATTGGCGTTTTCGGGTCTGGCATAATTTCCAATATAGCTTCCGATTACCTCTGATAAATCTTCTACATAGATGTCGTATTCATCCGTCAGAATCTCATCCTCAGCACTGGCGGCTTTATCTTTTAGGGCAGTAACAGCAGCATAATCAAGAGCATCCTTTGTAATGTCCTCATATTTGCGTGGAAGGATGAAAACAATGCGGTTGTGTGAATTATCGTCCTTAAGGATATGCTCACGCAGGGTTGCGATTTCTTCTTGACTTTCAGGAATAATAGCATAAACAACGCCGTCCGCTTTGATGTCGGTAATTTTCAATCCCCAGTTGTCAATATCCCAAAAATCCGCACTGTTGATGAAACGGAAGTCAAAATAACGTATAATATCAAACTGGTCGTTATAACGAGTCGGGTACATAAAGTTGTCAAAGGCAGACTCATTAAGAATAGTCGTTGCCCTTGTATTTGCAAGATTTTGAGCCTTATACTTAGCGATTTCTTCGCCGATGTCCACTCCGCTTGTTTCCTTGATTTTGAGATAATTGTTGCTCCGTTTGAGGTAAACAACGCAGTCGTTGTCAATAAGCGCTTTGAGGGCAATATCAATTTCCTTAGTGTCTGAGACTGCATCACCGAACGCATCGACAATCACGTCTACGATAGGCGGCAGCTTCTCGAACTGTTCTACAAGATAGATAAGGGCTATGGTTTTAATGATTTTTGCGTGAAGGGGTTTTCCCTCTACACGCCGCAGAACGCTTGCCGTCAGCTTATATGTCTTATGAACTTCACTTGTATACGGCTCTTTACGGAAAAGCGGCTCGAAATAGTCGTAAATATAGTCGGGGGTCAGCAGGGCAAAATCATTTCCTGTTGTCCGCACGAATGCAGACAGGGTATGCTTATCGTCCGCTGATAGGAAGGTGAAGAGGGTTCGCTCATTCTGCGCCACCTTTTCTGACAGGCGGGGCAAGATGAAGGTTGAAATTGGATGCAGAGGATAACACCCTTCTATAGCCGTGGTCACTTCACCAAGGTTTTTGCCGTCAAGCAAACCATTTTTAATAAAACGGTCTCTTAGGTCGGCAAACCGTTTATGATTGGTGATAAGGAAGGCTTCCCATTCATTTTCTTTCTTGTGAATGACTGCCGAAATTATCTCGTACATCTGCGAGTAATTGTTATGAAGATTAATATGCTTGAACCGCCCTGATACGCCACGCCAACCATCCACCTTGTCCTTGGGGAGGTTGTCGTCTATGTAATTGGCGATGTCCTTGTGATTGATGAGCATGAGGTGCATTTGCTTATCGCCGCTACGGTCGCACTTCTCGGCGAAGTCCTGCAACAGCTTGATATCGCTGTTGGTCGCCGTGGCAATACTTGATTCAAGATACTTGCTGAATTCATCGTATATCACATACACGCCGGAATAGCCTATGTTTTTGAGCTTGACGGTGATGTTTTCGTAAAGCTCCACGATGTCGAAACCGAGGAATGGATTGAATGTGCTACCCGATGTCAAGATCGGGTACAGCGTAAAGAACTCCTCGTAAGCTTTTACATCGTATTCGTTGAGTGCGAGGGTAAAGTCGCTTACCGATTTTGAGAGTGCATCAGTCAGTTTTTTATATGTTTTAGGATATTCATCCCGCCATTTTTCAATTTGATTGACTGCCGCCTTAAAGTGGGTTTCTGGCATTAAGTCAGAGAAACCTTCTTCACTTAGCGTTTGCTGTAATGCGCTGAGAAAAGACTGGGTAAGGCTTGTACTGCTTCCACGCACAACAATAGGGAGGATTTTTTGCTTGGAATCAATATATTCCTTGGTGAACTCATAAAGCTCGGGGTTATGAACTTCCATCTTATCAAGGAGCGCACCGAATAAGTTCTTGTCAATACCTTTGCCTTTTTTGAAAAGCAGTGACATCAAGACCAAAATAATATGGGATTTACCTCTGCCATAAGCCCCTATAAGAATTCTTGCGCGGTTTGTCGAGGTCGGCACTGTGGACAGCAGTACGTCCTCAATAACTTCCAACGATGACATGGTGGGGATAAACCTCCGAACCTTGTCATCATTGTTAAGGTCATATGCGATATTGACAGAGGTTTGAAACCCCTTTGATATTTCGATTAGCTCCTTCATACATGTATCTCCTAGTCGATTGGTTTAATTAATTGCTTCATAGTAGGCTCTCACGCAATCGTAAAAATCCCAATCGGTCAATATATTGATAACATCAAGCCCCGCCGTGCGGTTCACCTTGATATGCCCTAAAATCTCAATCTTGTAGAGTAGGGCGGTAAGGTTAATAATGTCGAGATTAAACGCTTTTCCAGCATTGCCATAGTCATTTTGAATGCTTGCGATGCGAACTTCCTTTATTCCGTCTTTACGCTCCACATTACTTGCTTGATCTATAATGACAGCAAGCAAAATCAGTGGGTGAAGCATGTCCTTTTTCGGCGCGTTCTTGCGATATGTTCGAACCCTTTTACCGAAGTCATCCTTGGCAAACCCTGCGAAGTCAATCAACTCCAATTCCCCAAGTGGGCAATCAATGTTTTCCTCCGGGTTGATCTTTGCGGGGTTTGTTTTTAGTCGTGACATATAGGTGTGAACGATACAGTTGAAGTCATCCTCAATAGTTCGTACAGGTTTTTCACCCTCATCGCTATTGCGAAGGAACTTGGTAATCTCTGTGTAAAAGTCGTCCCTTGTAAATTCGGTGATCTTGAACTCATTAAAGAAGTACCACCATGCTCCTGCTTCAGCATCGGCTATCGGATATTGCTTGTCATTGGCTTTTACCAGCCAATAGTGGAGCAGCCACAGCGTTCCGATTTCCTCAAAGTATGGGTCGTTTTCGTTTATTATCTCGCCAAGCAGGGTCACTGTTTGTACACGTTGTCCTGTAGTTGGTTCTGTAGTTAAACCAACGGCTTTCATCCAATGACGTAACGATTTCACCATTTTTGAGCCGATGCCAAGAACATCCATAGGATTGTTCTGGCGGCTGACGAATACGTCGGCATGAGCAAGGACATTTCGTAATCCTTTTGAAAGCCAACCCTTACGAATAAAGAATGTTTCATGTTCGCGGAATTTCATTAAGTTTCACCCCTTCGTCCTTAGATATTTTTCCATAAGGCAACCACCTTCAAGATACTTCGCGGTCACACACATTTTGCACCGCTCACATTTCTGCGGATTAATATGATAAACACCGCCAACAATAGAGATTGCCCCAAAGCGGCATAGGGATTCGCACTTCAAACAGCGACGGCAGGCATTGAACTTTTTGATTTGATAACCGATCATTCGTTGAAGGTCGACATGCCTCGCTACGTTCATCGTCTTAACTTTGACCGAATACTCAAAACCTTCTTCTACGAATGGTTGAATGGAGAGTATCGGCGTGTTAGTTTGCAAATCCACTACAATGGTTTCGTTTATGAGCTTTCGTCCAAGCTCAGGGGCGATACGTCCAAAAGGTATGAACAACTCAATAAAACTGCAATCAATAGGTTTGTTTAACTGATATACCTTGGCATTATCCTCAGTAGTGCAGTTGGTATAGCGAATTTTAATGTCCTGTGCTGACTTTACACCTTTTCCTCCTTGACGAGCTTTCCATCCCCCAGAATCCACATATTCTTCTGGATCAGGTTTCCCCAGCTCTTTTGCAAAGCGTATTAAAAATGCCCTCCACATTTCATACTGTTCTGGCATATATATGCTCGATAAAAACTGTGCACGTGGATTGTTATTTGGACAACACCAGCAGCCAACACGATCATATCCAATCCTATAAGCATCGTTAAAATCAACTTGTTCTCCGACAATATATAGCCAAACGTCCACGTCTTTCCAAAAGAAAATCGGGGAAGCCGAATCCTGTCGTTGGATTTTTGCGTATTCCGGATTATCTTCAAAGCGATTATATTTGCTCCTGCTGACAGACTCGGATTTTCTTATTCCTCTATATGTAAGAATTTTTCCATTTGGGTACATACTGTTCAAAACCCGTGTAATCGGACCGGTTTTAAACATTGAACAGCACCATCGTAGCATTCGTGCAGGAGGGCCGATGTCCTCACACATCTTGTAAAAATCCTGCTCACGGTTGATAGCAACCTTAAAAATCGCTTTGGGGTTTGCCTTGCGGAAACGCTCAGCGTATTCAATAGTCAATGGGAACTCAAGAGTAGTGTTACCGAAGATATGCACGAGCGATGGGTCGCCGAGTGCCTTGACAGTCAAATCGGCAGTTACTGTTGAATCTTTGCCGCCTGAAAACGAAATGACAACGCACTCACGAGGGTAACTCGCTGCCGTTTGTTTAATGAAGGAATGCGCCTCATCAATGATAAACCGCAACCGCCCACGGTTCAATTCTACGAATTTCATCATATCTGCATTGAAAAAGTCATAGCTATTTTGGCTTGCGTATTGGTTAATCTGCTCTCTGATTGCTTCAGGAGCGAGCTTTTTATATACTTTAGTCGCAACAACAACAGATTTTCCATCTATGTAATAGCGGTTATTGGACGCCCAAACGCCCTTTTCGAGGTAGGCAAACGGTTTGTCGTGAAGGATTTCAAGCAAGAGCCGTTCTTCAGGGAAGACAGGGCGCAAATCGGCACACAAATAAGAAGTTTCCCTTTGGCAAGACGGGCAAACATCCTTGTCAATGTCGCTTGCATATTTGATGATAGGCGTTTTGCAATCGCTACACCAAAATATTTCAAGAGGAATGTCCTGATCCGTGACCGAGCCGCAGAGTTCGCATTTCTCGCTATTTGTTTCACGTCCACATTCTTTACACCACATAAGCCATCCCCCTTTCAACGATTATAGCATTTTCTATGTCCAACTATCTGGACAGTTATTCGGCTTTTTCGTCGTAGTATTCGAGCAGTTCGTTAGGCTGACAATTAAACAGTTTACACAATTTGCTCAAAGTTGAAAAATCCATGCCAGATTTTTTGTCATGATATAACTTTGAAATTGCACTTCTACTAATGCCTGTCTTTTCAAAAACAGTTTGAATATTGTAGCGATGTTCACCCATCAGTGTTGAGAGCTTGCATTTAATTGCCATTTCAAACACCTCCATACTCGTAAAAATCCACGATATTTATTCTAACACAAAAAATGTCGAAAGTAAAGCGTTTAGACTTCAAAATATTAAATGTTACAATTAAGTTATTTTAAGCTGTGTCGCAGTTTGGATCTTCTGCTTCCGGATGATATAATTGTTATATCCCGCTTACGCGGGAAAGAAGAGCAGAAAGGAAAAAGATGTCAACCATCATCAATATAGCAGATTTCCGAAATAGGCAAAAGCAGAAACAGTATGAAGTCGAACTGGAAGAACGGATCGCGAAACTGGCTTTTGGTCAGTGGGAATCCGAAGAAGAACAAATCAGATACATGACGGATCAGGCAGAAAAAGATTTGGAAGAATGGGAGAAGTTGTATCCGATAAATGACATAGCCAAATAAATCAGTAAGCAGGACAGTCTTTAAAAGTCTGTCCTGCTTACTTTTTAGCCCAAGAAACTCTTTATCCGAAAAATATGAACATGTGATAGCTATTATTAGCTTGTGGTTCGCAGTAAATAAAGAAATATTCACGTTTTTCATTTATCAGAATTTGCAGAGAATCCCGGATATTCTGTATCATTTGCGCTTCAGAAAGCTTATCGCTCAAATTCACCCAGGGATTCCAATTTCCTCTGCTCACATACGCTTCATCATATGTTAGTCCGAGCGATTTTCCATATCGAACAGCCTCAGCCTCATAAGGTGACGGATCAAAAGGATTTGCAGGTTGACTACCGCTTGAGGACGTATTCGGCGATTCTGAAGGTTCAGGCATTGAAGGAGATGGATTGTCTTCGTTCACTTTGAATGTGTTATTTTGCTGAGTTGGTGAAGATGTTTCTTGCTGCATCGGAGATTCGCTTGAAGCAGCGGATTTTTCACTCGTCTGTTCCGTAAAATCGGTGGTTTCGATGTTAGTCTCCGCATAGGAACTTTCAGCGCTTGTGGATTCTGTTTCAGTTTCAGACGACAGCAAATCAGCTTTATAAGGAACGGCATCATCGGCACAGCTAGCTACCGTTGCCAATATGATTATTGTCATCAAGATAATGATTGAATTTTTCAATTTTTACACCTGCTTTCTGGTTTTTATACCTCAAGCATAATCCCATATAACGCGCTTTGTCAAACTCCGACACAGCGAATCCCAAAAGCATCTCCCGACTGCGCTCCTGCACATTTTCCCGCACAGCATCCGTAAATAGCCGGAGTGAATGAAAAATCCCTCCGGCTCAAAATCAAATTTATCTATCCGGAACTTGGTTCCGCTCTTAAACCGATATGAGGCATCTCAGAAAAAGAGCCTCGTCGGAGAAGGAAAATGTAGAGAAAGGGGAAAGATAGGGGCCTTGTTGCCGGATCGGCGCCTAAAAATGGTGGGGCAGGAAAATCGAGCTTTTCGGAGCAAAAGGCGTTGTTATGCCCAGCAAATCTATTTTTATTGTCGGATAATAGATGGTTTTTCGCCTAAGGGGATAAAAAAATGACTTCATCTTTCAAGCTCTCTCTTAAGAGAGTTTAAATTTATAAAACCATGCTCGGCCATAAAACTATGGTCGGACAATTGTTTCATCAGATTTTTGAGCTGTGTCGGAGTTTGCAAAAGTGAAGCCGGTAGTGCTATAATTAATCTGCGTTAGTCAATAATATTTGCTTCAGAACAAGGATGTTCCCCGGATGAGATAGAATTTCAACCGGGGGACGTTCTTGTATTCTATTACCCAAAAGCTTTGCTTTAAATTTTATCGGTTTTTTTACAGCAGAAAAAATTAAAAAAGTCATACTATTTATGAAAGCTTCCACACGGAAGCTGAATCAGATAAAAAAGGAGCATAAAACTATGCAAAAACACAGTATCGATTTAACCTTCAAAACCGACCTTGACCTGCTGTCTCTCTACAGCATTCCGGAGTTTGATTTTAAGCAATGGGCGAAAGAGTCCTTGCTTACATATATAGCTACCGGGGAAATCTTGAGAAGCCCGCTACCCAAAGCGCCCGAAAGTCTGACTGTCCAAAAGACCACATTCGATTTAACCTTTGACGAACAAAGCGACGCCATCATTGACAAATGGTTGGATTCCCTTCACCCTTTTCAGCAGTCCGGAGCAGTAAAGACCTTGCTTAGGGCCAGCCTTGCCGGACCGTGTGAGTTTGCCTATTATGAAGACTATCCGCTCACCGTTCTTAAAGCTAAACGGAAGAAGAAAAGCAAATCCAGGAACGAAGGATAGACCGTCGTTGATGTGCCTGCATTGGCAGCATCCCTTGCCGGAGCTGGCAATAGCTCTTGCCGTTCACGCCGTTCCTGTTGCCGGATTCGGCATTACCGGTTGCCACTGGCGGCAATACTTCCTGCCATTTTATGTTTTATAAGTGAGGATAAATAGTCCATGAGGTGCAAAAGCAAATTTATTACAAAAAGGTGTGTGAAACCAATGCGAATTCGATTGCTACTAACGATTTATAACGATCTTGAATTGCTGATTCTAAACAATGATCCAGATTTTGATTTTAAAGCATGGGTCAAGGAAATCCTGCGAGCATATGTGAGCAACGGCAGAACGACAAGAACACAGATACCCTTCAACCTGACCAATGCAAAAATGAAGAACGTCATGCTGAGCATTACCCTGGACGACCGGAAGGATGCAGCAATTATAGAATGGTTGGAAATGCTGGCGAAAAAGCGCCGTTCCGATGCGATCAAGGCTGTGCTTTATCATAGCTTTGAAAAGCCTTGCCTGCTAGCCTATTTTAAAGACCCTGCCGACACCCTAATTGAAATGCGGTCGGCCGGAGAAAGAAGCGATATCGATGTGGTCGATAGGAACATCGATTCCAACGATCAATCAAAATCATCCGGGGAGCCACATTCAAAGTCTTCGCAATCCTCTGAGAACGATGAGGACGATGAATTTGATATCTACAGCATGAGCATGGAAGTGCAAGAAGTGTAATAGATCGGAACCAATGCATCCGTCGCTTAAGTGCGTTTCTGTGCGCCAACGGAAAAGTCATACTATTTTCAGAAGCAGTTGATGACGAGGGGAGTGCATTTTCCAAAGAGTCATCAAGCCTCTGAAAAATCAGTATGAAAGGAAAAGTTTTATGGGAAAGATACACGCGAGAAAGCGCGGTTCTTATTGGGAATATTCATTTGAGACGGCCAGCATCAAGGGTCAGCGAAAGCGTGTTTGCAAAAGCGGCTTCCGTACAAAAGCCGATGCGCTGGCGGCCGGGACCAAGGCTCAATCCGAATATAACGACGCGGGGCTTTACTTCACGCCGTCGGAGATCAGTTTCAGTGATTATCTTGATTTCTGGATGGAAAGCTACTGTATGTTCAACCTGAAGGATTTCACAATCCGCAGCTATCAGAAACGGATTGATTACCATATCCGACCGGCGTTGGGAATGTACAAGCTCAAGGCGCTGACACCCATTGTGCTTCAGCAGTTTATCAACAACAAAGCGAAGCAGCGATATAGTAGAAACACGCTGGATACACTGAAGGGCATTCTGTCCGGGAGCTTGCGATACGCGGTCAAGCATGAAATGATCCGCTACAGTCCGATGACGAACGTGACGCTGCCCAGCCCACGAAATGAAAAGCTCAAATTGAGGACATCGCCGCATGTCTACATACCGCCGCACTGGATCAAGAAAATCTTTGAACGGTTCCCCGAAGGGTCTACGGTTCATATCCCGATGATGATTGCCTACAAGGGAGGCCTTCGTCTCGGTGAAGCATTTGCCTGTTCGTGGGATGACATTGATTTTAAAAACAATACGCTGCGAGTGGCGCGTCAGGTGCAATGGGATGATCCCAATAAAACATGGTATATCAGCTTGCCGAAATACGATTCAATTAGAACGATTGATATGGATCAGGAATTTATGGATTTGCTGTACAGGGAAAAAGTACGTCAGAAAAAATCGGAAGCAAATTACGATGAATTTTACACGCAGCACTATATCAACGAAGATAATCAACTGAATACAAACGGTGTCGGCAAAGAGATTCGTCTAATCGCTGTCCGGGAGAACGGCACCTTTATCAACCCGCGCTGTATGCAGCACACGTCCGGAGTAATCCACCATAAGTTGGGGTATAAGGATTTCGATTTTCACTCGTTCAGACATACACACGCGTCCATGCTTGCTGAAAACGATGTTCCTGCTAAATATCTGCAAGTCAGGCTCGGGCATCAGAATCTTGAGGTCACGATGCGGTACTATCTGCATCTGACTGAAAAGATGCAGGAAAAGGGACTGGATATTTTGAATCGGATGTATGTGAGCGAGGATGAAAACCCGGACAACATTGAAGATAAAATTGATGACGATGAATGATTTTTGGAGAATGCGGCTATATGAAACAGGCGGGGAGTCTAAAAACTCCTCGCCTGTTTTGTTTGACTGTAATATTATATGGATAATAGAAATTTGTTTTTAGTATAAACTTGCTGAAAATTTCAACCATTTTTATTTAAGCAGACTTACCCATGAGTTCTTGTTCTTATCGTTTATTGTCTTGCGTAAGCTATATGGAGATACAACACCTAAAACATCTGATAAGTATGGTATAAAGCCAACAAGAGCATCAATAGTACAATAAAAAAAGTTTGATGATTTCTTTTCCCATTTTCGATATTTTTCAAGTGCCATATTTGCTTTTATAACATCATTTTTTATTTTTTTAGCTATGTCGTATTGATTTTTAGTTAGGCAACCTATCCACTCAAAAAACACTTCTCTAAAAGAAACAATTTCGGGTTGCTTTCTTAGAAATAAAACATCCGTCATATTTGCTGGAATTGGAAACTCATTAATTTGAGGTGTAAGGTCAAGTTGAAGTATATAGCGAACGCTATCTGAAAATGAGCTTAAATCATACCCATCTTTTAAGTCGTAATTTTTATTGCTATAGAATAATCTTCCGTTATAAAAGCAGATTTCTTCGAATTGGGATAGCTTCAACCCTTTGGATAAAGCATCTTTTATATTTCTTAAAATAAATGTATTTGGATTAAATTCTTTTAGCACTCCGTCTCCCGGAGGATCAGTAAAGAATGAATTGTAATCCTGTTCAGCGTTTACTTCAAAATAGCTTGTATGTAAGATGTCCTTTGATAAATAGTTTATTAAAGATTTTTTGTTGTTTGCCATAAAATCAAGCGCTATGTCATCAAAGTAATTTTTATCTTTTTTTGCAAATTCACTATAATTGTCTATACGTTCAAAAAGATGAAAATAATTATTCTTAATTAACCCTGCATCCTCAACCTTTTCAAGATGAAAATTCACTATACTTGAAGACATAATTTCTTCAAAAAGAACCATTAAAAACAATAAATGCTTTTTATCATAAATGCGATGACTATAATCAAAATTATATGTTTGTGTAACATCAAATCCAGAAGGACACCCTGTCTTTTTATGTGTAATATACTCTTCTTTTACTAACAACTCGACCCAGTTATGTGATGCTACCTCTCCAAGACAAAGAATTTTTTTCACGTTTTGTTGCTTCCTTTCGTTTTATAAAAAAGCATTAATTTTATTGATCCCTAATTTTCACATTATGACCATAATATTTTGTTTGCGTTGAGTTGAAAAATTCTATGCTCCATTATATCGAATAATCATGAAAAAAGCAATGCGAAAACACTTAAAAAGCAGTCCCTCAGAACCCCTGCCAAAAAATTCCGTTGTCAATCCGTTGTCAATTTGCGTTTTTGGGGCAAAAAATTGGACTCCCGAAGCATAAATCTTCGAGAGCCCAAAAGTCTGAAAGCCCTTGATATAACTGACTATTTACTCGCTTCCTCAACCGCCACAGCACACGCCACAGTCGCCCCGACCATCGGGTTGTTGCCCATTCCAATCAGCCCCATCATCTCAACATGCGCCGGCACCGACGACGATCCCGCGAACTGCGCGTCGCCATGCATACGTCCCATAGAATCGGTCAGGCCGTAGGACGCGGGTCCCGCCGCCACATTGTCGGGGTGGAGCGTCCTGCCCGTGCCGCCGCCGGATGCCACTGAAAAGTAATTTACGCCGTTTTCCGTGGCCCATTTTTTGTATGTGCCGGCAACAAGATGCTGAAATCGCGTCGGGTTGGTCGAATTCCCGGTTATCGATACATCCACGCCCTCCGCTTTCATGACGGCCACGCCCTCCAGCACGTCGTTCGCGCCGTAGCAGCGTACCTTTGCGCGCTCGCCGTCTGAGTACGCGACGGTCTTTAGCACGTTAAGCTCGTCCTTATAGAAATCGAAATCCGTTTCGACATAGGTGAATCCGTTGATCCTCGAAATGATCATCGCCGCGTCCTTGCCAAGGCCGTTGAGGATCACGCGCAGAGGCTCCCTGCGGACCTTGTTGGCTGTTTTCGCGATGCCGATAGCTCCCTCGGCGGCGGCGAAAGACTCGTGTCCCGCCAGGAAAGCGAAGCACTTCGTCTCCTCCTTGAGGAGCATCGCTCCCAGATTGCCGTGGCCTATGCCGACCTGCCGCTGCTCCGCGACCGAGCCGGGAATGCAGAACGCCTGGAGTCCCATGCCGATCAGCGCGGCAGCCTCGGACGCGTTTTCCGCCCCGGATTTTATCGCCACGGCCACGCCCAGCGTGTATGCCCACACGGCGTTTTCAAAGGCGATGGGCTGTACGCCCTTGACGATGGCTTCAACGTCTATGCCTTTTTTGAGGCATAGCTCGCGCGCCGCCTCCAGACTGCCGATGCCGTATTCTTTAAGGCATTCTTCAATGCCCTTGAGTCTTCTTGATTTGCCTTCAAACTGAATGCCGTTTGCCATGGTGTGTTTCCTCCTAATCAATTTTCATAGACTATTCTTTTCGCGTAATCACGTAACGCAAGCAACCGGCGCTTGTCCCAATGCACCCCGCCTGTTCTTCGTTCGCTTTCGGCAACAGCCGTGCGTGAGCTGTATATGTCCAGCGCTTTTTGGATCAGCGGTATATATTCGTCAGGCAGGTCTTCAAGGCCCCACATACCGCCCTCATATTTGCTGAGGATTCTTTGGTCCTTTTCAGTAACCGTCTGTAAAACCCGGCAGATGTTCAGGATTCCGTAATACGGCGATTCGCAAATATTTTCATCCGCCATGATCCAACTAAAATCGTCCAGTACCGCAGCCAAAAAATTCCGCCAGCTTACATCCCCGAACACCTCGCCAATCCTTTTTCCAAACAGGCAAACGCCGCGCTTTTTGACGCACATCAGGTGCGCCTGTAAATCAATATCAACCGGAGCGTTGCCGTAAACCACCTGATCGTCCAGTATTCTTTGGCGCCAGTCTTCGCTGTAATGCAGTTCAAACGGCATGGCATCCGGAACGTTTCCCGCCGTTTCGGCAGTGATAACGCTCAACTCGACACCTCCCGTCAGCGGACGGTTTTCCGCATACCGCGCGATGGACAGGTTTGTTTCCCTGGCGCGCTCCGGATCAAGCCTTTTGTAAACGACCGCGAGAACGTCCAGGTCGCTTTTCGGCCAAAACCAGCTTCCCGTCGCCAGGGAGCCGTGCAGATAGACGCCCGTGAGGTTGTCCTTTAATTCGCATTTCAACAGGTCAACAAGCCCGGAGACATATTTTTGTACAGCTTCGTCGCAGTCAGGCCAGGACTGCGGCTTTTGCGGCTCTTCACCTGTCTTCATCCCGGTTTATTCCTCCCTCGGGTCTATATATTTCGCGGCTTCGGCAAAACGGCCGTATGAGCCTGTGTTCTTCTCATAGGCCTCGTTGGGCGGCGCGCCGTGGCGTATGTCCTCAAGCATCTTGCCAAGCTTCACGAACTCGTAACCGATGACCTGGTCGTCCGCGTCGAGCGCCATGCGGGTTACGTAGCCCTCGGCCATTTCCATGAAACGGACGCCTTTTGCTTTCGTGCTAAACATCGTGCCGACCTGTGAGCGGAGTCCCTTGCCCAGATCCTCAAGCCCCGCGCCGATGACAAGGCCGTCCTCGGAGAAAGCCGACTGCGTGCGGCCGTAGGCGAACTGCAAAAAGATTTCGCGCATGGCGACGTTTATGGCGTCGCATACAAGGTCCGTGTTGAGGCACTCCAGCAGCGTCTTGCCGGGCAGGACCTCGGCGGCCATGGCGGCGGAATGCGTCATGCCGGAGCAGCCGATAGTTTCCACCAGCGCCTCCTCGACGATTCCGTCCTTGACGTTGAGAGACAGTTTGCACGTTCCCTGCTGCGGGGCGCACCAGCCTACGCCGTGGGAAAAGCCGGAGATGTCCTTGATTTCATAGGCTTTGACCCACTTGCCCTCCTCGGGAATCGGCGCGGGGCCGTGGTTCGGACCCTTGGCGACGACGCACATTTTTTCCACTTCGTGAGAGTAATTCATATTTTATCTCCTTCCAAATTAGATGTTAGATTGTAGACGCGATCAGGGGAGGTTTACGCCATTTTATTTCGTATATTATGCTTAATATCACATATGATTTGTGAGTTGAGTCATTGCTTTTGCTATTTTAAGCTGTTCTCCATAAACTGTTCCTACATCAACAAGTTGTCTGTCTTTCACATATGCCATAACTTTTACTTCGTCAGGACTCATATCCAGATCTATGCTTCGCCCTTCGGCATAAGGTGTAGCAATACGTACAGCCTCTTTGACTTCATCCGGCAAATCAGCAGCCTCAATAAAGGGTGCCGCTTTTTCGCTAATGCCAAAGCGAAATCTGAAACCCCCATTCTTAGGGATAAAAAAGAGTAGAGTCCGCTTCTTACTTAATAGTTTGAATACCCAACCCGAGGATTTACCATAATGCTTCCAAACACCCGTGACGTTTGGATAATTTTCTTGTGCATAGTTTTGAAGTTCAACCCAAAGCGTGTACAACTCGGCAAGGGCATCAGCAACCATATTATCGTCCGGCATTATAGCTTTGCTGTCAAAAAAGCTTACAGCCATACAAATACCACCTTTTCTTTGTGCTATGGTTAATAAATTTTCTGCGCAGCAATACGTAACCAACCTAATACTTCACCAAATAGTGATCCAGCTCCCACTGCGAAACCCGCGACCTGTACGCTTTCCACTCTTCCTTTTTCGCCGCGAGGTACTTCGTGAAAACATGGTCGCCCAAGGTCTCGCGCATGAACGCGTCGCCCTTATAGAAATTGATCGCTTCCTCTAAATTGCAGGGCAGCGTTTCGATTCCCTCCTCCATGCGCTCCTCTTTCGTCATGTCGTACATATTTGAGTCGATGGGCGGCGGCGGGGTCAGCCCCCTCCTGATGCCGTCAAGTCCGGCCATGAGGCAGACCGCCATTTCGATGTACGGGTTGCAGGCGGGGTCGGGACTTCGCAGCTCCAGCCGCGTTCCAGCGCCCCTCGCCGTCGGAACCCTGATCAGCGGGCTGCGGTTCTTGGCCGACCACGCGATGTACACCGGCGCCTCGTAGCCCGGAACCAGCCGCTTATACGAGTTGACAAGCGGGTTGAGTACCAGGGTCATGGGCTTGATATGGTCCATCAGCCCCGCGATGAACTGATACGCCGTGGGACTCAAGCCGTTTTTCTCGTTGCTGTCGTCGCGGAACGCGTTTTCCGCGCTCTTGAACAGCGACATGTTCGTGTGCATTCCCGAGCCGGGGATGCCGTATATGGGCTTCGGCATGAACGTGGCGTGAAGATTGTGCCGAAGCGCGAAATTCTTCACGACGTACTTGAACGTCATGACATTGTCGGCTGTGCGCAAAACCTCGTCGTACCGAAAGTCGATCTCATGCTGCGCCTGGGCGCATTCGTGGTGCGACGCCTCGATCTCGAAGCCCATGTCCTCCAGCGTGTAGCAGATGTCCCGGCGGCAGGCCTCGCCCCTGTCCACGGGGCCTAAGTCAAAATAGCCGCCCTGGTCGCTTGTGTGGGTCGTCGGGGCGCCATTTTCGTCAAGGTGGAACAGGAAAAATTCGCACTCAGGCCCCACGTTGAAAGAAAAGCCCATGTCGGCCGCGGCCTTTATCGCACGGCGCAGGACATAGCGGGGGTCGCCCTCAAAGGGCTTGCGCTCATGGGTATAGACGTCGCAGATCAGGCGGGCGATTTTGCCGTCGCCCTCCGCGCGCGTCCAGGGGAATATGACGAACGTGTCGTAGTCGGGGTACAAATACATATCCGACTCCTCGATGCGCACGAAGCCCTCGATGGACGAGCCGTCCATCATGCAGTCGTTGTCGAGAGCCTTTTCAAGCTGTCGGCGCGTGATCGCGACGTTTTTCAGCGAACCGAGAATGTCGGTGAATTGCAGACGTATCAGCTTCACGTTTTCCTCGTCGCAGATACGGACGATGTCCTCTTTTGTATACTTTCCCATTTCTGACTCCTTTATATATAACCACAAGAAACTTAACCAACTTATTTTATAATAATACGGGTAGGATGTCAACTGTTTTTCAGCTTTTCAGCTCATCCAGCGTCAATTCGTACCCCGGCAAAAACTCACGCACGAACATATCCGCCTCGGGCAGCTCCATGGCACTGATCGCTGAGAGCGTCGATTCCGCCGCCTTTACGAATTCCGCGTTGCCCGTCTTTCTTTCCTCGGTGCACTTTATGAGCGCACTGATCTTGTCCGCCGCCTTGACGAAACGCCAAAGGGATTCGTCCTGACTTTGTGGAATGAGGTACGGCTCGTAATCCAGGCGCAGCTCATCGGGAAGCATGTCCAGTATCGTTTGGCAGGCGCTTTCTTCGACCGTTTTGTACGCCGCGCGAACCTGCTCGCTGTAATATTTTACGGGCGTGGGCAGGTCGCCGGTCAGTATTTCCGGCGCGTCATGGAACACAGCCAGCACGGCGGCACGCTCGGCGTTTTGGGAGTCCCCGGCGCGCTTGTTGTGCAGCAGAACCAGCGCGTGGGCGATCACGGCGACCTCCAGGCTGTGCTCGCTGAGGTTTTCGCCGCGCGAGCCGCGCATAAGCGACCAGCGGTTGATGTATTTCATTCGGGAGATCAGGGCGAAGAAGTTTCTGTTTTTCATGTGAAAAGCCATTCCTTTCAAATGGAATGGCTTAATCATAACACGGTGCGGGAGAAGTTTCAAGTAGTAAGTTAGAAATTGCAGGCTATTCAGGGGGAACGTGCCGCGCTATTCTATGACAGCAACGCCATTATTTCTCCGAACCTTGCGTCCGCTTTGAACTCCTCCGGCCAGGGATAACGGTTGCCGAGCAACTCAAACATGCGCTCCCGCATACCGCTTTCGCCCTGCACGGAGCCGCTTGTGTGCTCCGTGAATTTGTCGAAAGCTTTCCCGTGCATCATGGGGGAGGTGTGGACGCTCATCCGGGGCAGCGCGTCAAACCGGCAGGCGGTTTCGGCGGCGCGGCGCATGGCGGCGAACGCTCCGTCATACTCCCCTGTCAAGGCTTGCCAGAGGGCGATGTCGCTGAGGCTGTAAATGACCTGGCTGTAGCTCTTGCCAAAGTCGCCGTCCGGGAATACCGCGTCATAAACATCGATCATGGAGCGCAGGATTTGCAGGCGTTCGCCGGTTTCGGGGTCGCTCGCGATACGCATACGGTGCTCCGCGTCGTCACAGGTTTTAGCGTATTGGAGCTGTGCCATGCGGGACAGGTGGTGAACCGTGCCCTTGAACAGGTAAAGCAGCTCCGAAACGGCCTCGTGACAGGCGGCGTCCGTCCGCCCGTCCGGTCGGGGATAGAGTAGGTATGTGCTCAGGTACTCCCGGCTGTCGCGCAGAGCGGGCATTTCCGCGATGATGCGTTCGGCCGCCGCTTGCTCCGCCGCGCTGTTTTCCGGGTCAAGGGCGGAGATCGAGTGGTAGATACAGCACATAAGCTGTTTGGACTCTACGCGGATAGCGTCGCTTGTGCAATTCGCCTGGATGTTTTCGTAGATCGGCTCAATCTCCGGCAGGAACGCGCGGCGCTTCGCCGCCGTTTCGATGTTGCCGGCCATGAGCATACAGCGCAGGTAGCGGATCCACAGACGGTATTCGCCGGGAAATTCCTTCAGCGCCGATTTGAGCGCTTGCTTTTGTTCCACCCAGCGGCGGTAATGCCGCGCTTCAAGTTCAAAAGTGTCGATGATTTCCCGCACCCTGCGCTCGTTCTCCGCCTGGTCAATGCCAAGCAGCTCGTCGGCCTTTACGCCGAAAAAGTCCGCCAGCGCTGCCAGCACAGAGAGGTCAGGCCAGCTTTCGTCGCGCTCCCAGTTGCTGATTGTCTGAAAGGAAACGTTCAGCCGCGCGGCCAGGGCCTCCTGCGTAAGGCCCCTTTCGCGGCGCAGACGCTTTACGCTTTCGCCGAAACAGATATTCATGATCATTGCTCCCTTGTTTAGATTTCAGACTTCAGACGATGGCTGCTGATACCATGATACTCTATTTCAGGTGCGGGTGCAATATCAAGAATCTTGAGAAAAATTCAAGCGATACGGGATATAAAGATAAAAGAAAACGCCCGCGTGAATTGACTCCGCGGACGTTCCCAAAACCTCGTTTGAATTTCGGATTAGCCTACCTTCTTGCCGTCCTTGAGCTTGATCTTGCCGATCATCGGAGCCTTGATAAAGCCGTTGGCGACGTTATCCTCAAAGGTGATCGCGATGGGTATCTCGCGCCCCGGCAGCAGCGACGTGGTCGCCACGGCGTTCAGCGTATCGCCGTCCTCTTCGACGCTTGTGACAGAGAACTCCGGGACATCAATGTCGGAGATATCAATGTCGAAGCCGTACTTGCCGTTGTTGTCAAAAATTTTCAACACCGCGTCGCCCTTGAAAAGCATCGTGTCAACATGGAACAGCCATTTTCCCAAACCTATCATACAAATTCCCCTTTACCAAAATAATACACATCATATAGATGCAATTACGATTTTACCATCTTTTTCAGCGGATGTCAAGCGGTAGAAAGACAAATTACACGGCAAATTATATTCTGCCCCTTGCAACTGTTCCCGGCGTATGTTAAAATTATATGTAATATTTAAGAAAGGGAAAGCATAACGCCATGAAGGAAATTCTTACGGTCCAGAACCTGAGCAAAAGCTTCAAGCTGTCCCGAAAGCAGCAGAAGCTTGAGAAAACGAACACCAAAATCAGGATTGCCGCAGACAGCGTGTCGTTTTCGGCCTATGAGGGGGAGATATTCGGGCTTTTGGGGCCTAACGGCGCCGGCAAAACCACGATCTTGCGCATTATCTCCACGCTCATTAAACCCGACAGCGGCGACGCGGCGGTGGACGGCGCGAGCGTCGCCTCGCAGCCATACGCCGTCCGCTCGAAGATCGGCTTTCTGACGAGCGAGCTGAAGCTTGAGGAGTTTTTCACGCCGAACTACCTGTTCGACTTCTTTTCGGAGCTGCACAAGATCGACCCCGAGACCCGCAAAAAGCGCAAGGAAAAGCTGTTCGGAAAGTTCGGCATCGACGAATTCGCCGAGGTCAAGGTGGCGAACCTCTCCACCGGCATGAAGCAAAAGACCTCCCTGGCCGTGTCGCTCGTACACGACCCAGATATTATCATCTTCGACGAGCCTACGAACGGCCTTGACGTGCTCACCGCGAAGATCGTCACGGACTTCCTGCTCGACCTGAAAGCCCAGGGCAAGACGCTCATTGTTTCGACGCACCTGTTCAATCTCGTGGAAAAAATCTGCGACCGGGTCGGCATCATCATAGGCGGCCGGATGATCGTGTGCGACTCGCTGGCAAATATCACCAAAAACAAACCACTCGAGGACGTGTTCTTCGATATCTATGCGGAAACGGTAGGTGACGCTGTATGAAATCGAACATATTCGTGATCATTAAAAAGGAATTCGCGCGCTTCTTCGGCGACAAGCGTATGGCTTTCACGACGATTCTGCTGCCTGGCCTACTGATCTATTCAGTCTATAACATTATGGGCAGCGCGATTGTGAACAACTTTACGGTGGACGAGACGTATGTCGCCAGTGTCGCCGCCGTAAATTTGCCCGACTCTTTCGGCTGGCTTCGCGTACAGGACGAAACGACCGGCGTCGCTCTGACGGAAATCGATTCCCGTGACATCGGCGAATACAAACAACTGATCGCCGATAAGGCGCTTGACCTGCTCGTGGTTTTCCCCGAAAACTTCGACGCCGATGTTGCCGCCTATGAATCGGCGTCAGGCTTAAAAGCGCCCAATGTCGATCTTTTCTCAAACGCGACCTCGATGGAATCGCAGAGCGCGTACGCGATGTTCTACGCGATGCTGGATACGTATGAGTCCATGCTGGCCAATAAATTTGACGTCAACAACGGCGGCGAGGTCTACGATCTTGCGACGGAGCGCGACACCACGGGCATGATCTTCTCGTCTATCCTGCCGATGCTTCTGATGATTCTGCTGTTCTCGGGCTGCGTGGCCGTCGCGCCGGAATCCATCGCGGGCGAAAAGGAGCGCGGAACCATCGCGACGCTTTTAGTCACGCCCATGAAGCGCGGGGAGCTTGCCATCGGCAAAATCATCTCACTGGCCGCCATATCTTTGCTGGGCGGCGCTTCCTCCGCCACAGGTATGCTGCTTTCCCTGCCCAAGCTCATGGGCGCGGAAACGGACGAAATGAACGCGGCACAGTATTCGGTTACCGACTACGTGATGCTCGCCTGCGTGATCCTCTCCACCGTGCTGGTTTTCATCACGCTGATCTCCATCATCTCGGCTTTTGCGAAAACCATTAAGGAAGCGCAGACTTTCATCATGCCCATGATGATCCTCGTCATGCTCGTGGGCATGTCGGCGATGTTCGGCGGCGGAGTGAAAGCGGACGCGTATTTCTACATGATCCCGATCTACAACAGCGTGCAGTGCATGGTCAGCATCTTCTCGTTTGATATCGCGCCGGTCAACCTGGCCGTCACGGTCGCGGCGAATCTTGTCTGCGCGGGCGTGGGCGCGTTTATTTTGACGAAGATGTTCAACAACGAGAAAATTATGTTCAATAAGGCGTAATACCTGTTTAGCAGGGAGAGGGGCAACATCTGTGACACCCACAAAGAAGCAACCCCTGTTCATCGTTTCAGGCGCGAGCGGAGTGGGAAAATCCACCCTGTGCGAGGTGCTTTTCCGCGAGGAAAGCCGCTATATCGTGCTGGAAAGTGACATTATCTGGAACGAAATCTACAACACCCCGCAGGATGATTACCGCGCCTACCGGCAAGTACAGATGCGGCTTTGCGCGAATATCGCACAGGCCTGGTCTGCCTGTGGTCCTATGCGGCTGCGGCGTACCAAAGCAGTTTGATTTTCTTCCCGAACGGGAGCTGTTCACGCAAATCCACTATCTGGCCGTTGTGTGCAGGAACGCCGCGCTGGAACACAGAATCAAAAAAGGCCGCGGCGTCCGCGACAAAAAGTGGATTGCCTCGTCGCTGGAATTCAACCGATGGCTGAAAGAAAACGGCAAAGCCAACGGTATATCACTGCTGGACAATACCCTTTTGACGCCGGAAGAGGGTGCCGCCGCCGCTGACAAGTGGATTCGCAGGCGGATGAATTCATATTATGGATATAAACCTCCGCAAGTATAATTTCAGCATCATGTACGGAGGGTGGTTTGTAAAGTTTGAAACAAAAGGTTGAGAATTCACCCTAAAAATTATAATATTAAGAATCATAATAAACAACGGAAATAGAAGCGAGAAAAACAAGGGTAAGAGGAACAAGAGGAAGCGGAGAAACAGAGGAATAAAGAGTATGCAAAAACAACCCCATGAAAGGGTTGTTTTTGCGCGAAAAGGGACAATAAAATAAACAGAGCGGGAGGTTTTTACCTCCCCCCTACTGTAATTAGCTATAAATCAATTCTTCTCTATGGATATTTGACATTCGTTGAATCCACAAAAGTTGATTTTCAGCTTTTAGTTGCTCCGTTACGCCCTCAGCTTTTGCTATTTGATTTGTAATAAACCAAAAGCGAACGTTGGCGGTCTGGTCGATTTCTGCGAGGTGTTCACGTAGCTTGCCGAAAGTGCAAAGTACAGCGTAAAAACCTTTTCTGTGCTTTTTCAGATAGTCCAGCCGCCGCTGTCCCCAAATCCCAATATGGTATTCGGGTTCGTCCGGCAGAGTCAGGTTCGGGATTCGGTAGCCGTCTACCATGCGGTAAGTGCCGCCTTGTTGTTCAAATAAGGATTTCATCGTAATTTCTCCAGTCATAAAGTATTTGCTATAAATACTTTATGACTGCGTTCTTAAAATTTTGACGTACTTCCTTATTCGGTTAAAGCTAAGGTTTTGCTTGATTTCTTGGCGATTTTATGTCGTTAAGCAGTATAGTTCAAATATCTCCGCCTTTACCGCCGCATCGACCCGTCCATGATTATAAAGCTTCCGATTGTCCAGCGCCCATTGCCTCGGCGTGAACTCCCCCTTTTGGACGGCGTCCGCCGCCATCGCCATCTCGTATATACGGGAATCCATTAGGTCAAGCTCCGCTAAAATCTCCGCCTCCAGAAACATCGGCCTGACCGCCGCGCCGAAGTCAGGCTCGCCGTGGTGCGAGAGTATCATGTGCTCGACGAGCATCAGCGTTTCCTCCGAAACGCCCAGCGACCTGCCTACGCGCTCAACCAGCATCGCGCCGCGCACAATGTGCCCGATCAGCGTCCCGTCCGGCGAGTAACCCTTTGCAACGCCTGTTTCCGACACCTCAAACTCCTCCGTCTTGGCGATATCGTGCAGGACCACGCCCGTCAGAAGCAGATCCCTGTCAACGAATGGGTATATCTCACACACACGCGCGGCCAGCTTGAGTATGGTCAGCGTGTGGTAGAGCAGCCCTCCCCGGACGGCGTGGTGCAACTTAAAAGCCGCCGGCCAGTAGAGCAGCCGCTCCCTGCGCTCGGCAATGGCTGCCAAGACAAGCTCTTTCAGCTCCGCGTTTTTGAACCCGCCGACCGCGCCCAGTATCTCGCTGAGCATCTCCTCGCCCTTGTACGGCGCGCAGGGCACAAAGTCCTCGACCCTGACATCGTCCTCCGCCGTCACGCCCCTGATCTTCTCCACGCGCAGCTGATCCGACTCGTTGAACCGGGATACCGTCCCGCGCACCCTGACAAGATTATTCGCGCCGATCCAGCCGTGAAGCTCCTCCTTGAAGTCCCAAAGCTTCGCGCCGATCTCGCCGGAGCTGTCCGTCAGGACGAGGTCAAGATACGGCACGCCCTTGGCCGTGATCTTCCTGTCAACGGTTTTAACGAGGCAGAAGCCGTCAACCGCGCCGTTATTGTTCAGTGATGTAAAATTCATCCTTGCGATCCATCCTTGTTTTTATATTTATATTTTTACGCTATATCTATCTCTATCAGCTCTTCTGTTACTTTTTTCGTGCCCCCGTACTGATTATCCACGGCTTTATTAAAATCCAACGCCCCGGTAAGGCGCAGAACAACAATGCCAATAATGGTTATGCATACTAACCCTTTCGCCAAATCGCCCATGCCGACAAGAAACATCGAAAACAAAACGCCTTTTTTAGTACTCCTGATCTTTGTATAAATCCCGATAAAAACAGTGATCAATACAAAAATAACATATACCATCATCGGAGCGAGCAACGCGAAATTTTGATTCGGATTTTGGTACAGCTCTGAAAGCTTCGGGATTTCTCCCGTCAGTTCCCGCAAGATCATGGGAGCAAAAATAATGAGGTCAAAAACGCATATAATTCCCAACGCAAAGAAAAACGCCCTTACGCGTCCGAATTCAAGGATATACTCTCTGCGTAGTTTTTTTCCTTTTTTCCATCCCACGATAGAAGCGGTAAGAATAGACAAAGCCCCTATCGCCATGATGATGATGACCGGCACGGGAATGTCGTCCTGTGACGCCACCCGGGACGCGCTTATCGGCGGTGCGATGTCGATTCTGGAAAACTCAAACGTTGAAACACGCTCGGAGTTCAAAAACACCTCTCCCGACAGCGTGTTTCCGTCCTCCGACAGCGCACAGCCGAGAAAACTGTCCATTGACCAGCCACCCGGATTATCTATCCACTGCGACGCGGTTATCGCGTATGTATCGGAATTTTCGTCATAGTCAACAAGGCAAAGCCACGTCCCATAGTCCCAATCGGCGGCTTCCGGGTTTTCCGGATCGCCGTAACAATCCACCTGAGTCACTAAAAACCCGTCCTCATTTTCGTATATATTAAACGTAGCGCCCCAATAATTACCGTCTCCGGAAATATATCTGCCCTGATATCCCCCGGACAAACGCTCCGACGCGGAAATATCGTTGCCATTATCGTTGCCGGCCACAGGGTCGCCCGCATACACGACCGTCACCGTGATCCAAGAGCTGTAGCTGCTTTTATCCTTCGCATCCACCGCGACAGCTTGAAATTTGTACGTTCCGGGGAACACATTTTCAAATGTATATGCATGGTTGCGGTCGTTAACGCCCGTTGGCGTTTTTTCTCCGACAGACTGTGTGCGTCCGTCAGGATCAGTCACATAGAAGAAGGTTGATTTAATGTCATTGTTGCTTTTCGCAATATAACTGTTCATCGTAAACGAGTTGGCTGTCTGCCCGCCCGATCTTGCCGTTATATCGGGCGTAAGGGCAAGCTCCACCGTCAATACGAACCCTATAACAGCAAGCATTATGGCCAGCCGGATTATTAACGATCTGCTTTTCCGCCTCATTTTAATCCCTCCCTGTAATTTTTACAAAGCCAATTGATTTGTGTTACTTCTATTATAACAAGATATACAGACAAATGCAATATATTCAATCTAAGAATCTGTTCTCATAGTCAGGAGATGCTGTCTTGTAACCTTTTTTAATTCTTTTGTAATCTTTTTGTAACCATTTGTAACTCTTTTGTAATTTTTCTGATTTTGCACAAAAGTAATTCACCAAATTTTTATTTTAGAATAATAATCTCGTATATAGTTTCTTTTTTTGTCGATATTTGGATAATTATTTGTGCATATTGCACAAAAATTCATTTCAAAATAACTTGACAAATAAAAAAACGACTATATAATGGGTCATGGCTTCGCAATGATGCCAAAAAAAGGAGAAAGGTCCCAAACGGACTTTTTGCTCGTAGCAAAAACAAAAAAGGTTATAACAATGAATAAACTTTCCAGAAAAAAGAGGATATTCGCCGCAGCGCTCATATGCGTTTTCACGTTGTCAGCGGCCATGATGTTCGGCACGATGGCGTTATCCTCTCCACAGGCGGACACGGGCAAAGACGGCCGCTCAGCCACTGTCAGGACGTTCGCGCAAGAGCCGGAAAACGCCGTCCTTGAGGAAATTGCACCACGTGCGGCGGATTTTGACCTGAGTCAAAGCGGCGCGGTAAGCGTCTACGAAAACGGCTTCGAGGTCACAGGCGAAGTGAAGTCCGCGACGGCAAAAATCAAAGACGCTTTGGCGAAAAAAGACGCGGAAACCCATGTCCGCCGCAAGATTGCTTACGCCAAAAAAGCGATCTCCAACCTGGAGCTTCCCGAACGCCTGAAGCTCAACGAACACGGGCTTCCCACGAGTTATTCGAGGCGCATAAACGGCACGGCGACGGCGTACACCGGCGGCGGAACCACCGCGTCGGGACGTCCGGCGAAGCTGGGATATGTCGCGGTAGACCCGAAGGTCATCCCCTACGGCACGGAGCTGTATATCGTGTCCTCCGACGGCAAATACGTTTACGGCTACTGCATCGCGGCCGACACGGGCGGCTTTGTCAAGGGCGGCTGGGCGGACGTGGATCTGTACATGGACACCAGAAGCGAGTGCATGGACTTCGGCATACGCGGCGTGGAAATCTACGTATTGTAAAGGAAATCCGCGATGTTTATCACTAACAGTCCCTGTAGCTTGGCATAATTCGCCGTATACGCGGTTCCCCCGGTCGCTTGCGTAAGGTAACAAACGCAAACCTGACTGTGCTCAACTAAATATCGGTTTCTTTTATGCATACACCCTTTATTGTAATTTTCTGACGTATATACGGCCTCATCCGCTTGGCGCAGGATTTGGCCGTATATTTCTTTGTCCGCCTCATTCCAGCCCTTAGCTTGCTCTTTGCAGGGAAGAATTAAGATGAGTTGAACATAAGGATATTTCTCTTTTAACCTTAAAACAGTAAGAGCCGCCATGGTATCAAAGCCCAGCGCCCCGCCCGCCAAAAAAGAGCGGACGCCTTGACGGATGAGATTTTCGATCTCTGATTCAAGGCGTTTTTGGATTGCCGCGTATTCATTGGCGGGAATATTTCTGTGGCCGGTAAAGCAGCAGGTTTGGTTTTTAATTTTAATCACCTTCCGTATTCGTTATAGTATTCTAATAGCGAACCTATCTTTAGAATACAATAACGAATATAATTTTTCAAGGGGTGATTTAAAAATGGCAGATTTTATTCCAAAGCAGTATAAAAAAGATCCCATCACAATTCGTATAAGTTTTGAAAAATTAGAGCGTGTGGACAAATCGGCATCCATGCACAATTTAAGCAGAAGTGAGTTTATCAATCAATGTATTGATTTTGCGTTGGAACACATGGCGCCGATAAATGTAAATGATTAGGACGGCTTCACGCCGTTCTTTTTTTCGGTGATCGGTAAAGCAGCAGACATTTTTTTATAAAATCCTATGGCAACAGATTTATTGTTTTATATAATTCCAATATAGATACATCCCCTCATCATAAATATTTTAAAACATCCTAGTCATCTTTAGGGTAAATATAAGACAAAATTATGATATTGTCAATAAAAATACCTATCTTTTAGGTACTGATGGAGACTATATCGTGAGAATATACGGAGTAAACGGAAAGAAAAACATCGTTGGTTCCAGAATCAAATATATCAGAGAAAAAAATGGATGGTCTCAATCTGATTTAGCCGCAAAGCTGCAAGTTGAAAATGTAATTGTTGAGCAAAAAGCGGTCAGCCGCATGGAGCTTGAGACACGTTTGGTCACCGACTACGAATTGCTGGCATTGGCGAAAATTTTAAAAGTAACTGTTATGTGGCTGCTTACGGGCGAAGATTAACATATTAAAGGTAGGAGAGAATCAATATGGATTTATCAAAAAAATCAACAAATTTTCGGATTGATGAAATCGCTTACGCAAAAACGAAAGTGATCGCCAAAAATGAAAGGCGTTCAATCAACAGTCAACTGGAGTATTTTGTCATTAAGGGCATCGAAGAATACGAGAATAAAAACAGTTTAATTGTTATTGAAGAATAACAATTAAACGGGGCGGCATAGAAGCCGCCCCATTGCATTTTCTATAGACCACAAGCCGTCCCTTAACCACATCTACCGTCTACAATCTAGAGTCTAGAATCTAGATAAGTTACAGATAAGTTACAGATGAGCTTAACCTCTTGACAAACAAGCCCTGAATTTGTTATTATTAGTTGAGAATTTGTGTTCATATGGAGAAGCACAAATTTTGATGTATAATCTTTCAACTCAATTGCATTGAAGGAGGTAATCACGGCCAATGATCAATACCGAAAATTTGTGTATGAGTTGTATGAAGGAAATCGGAAACGAAAAGCAGTGCCCGTATTGCGGATTTCAAGTTGATTCCCTGCAAATATCTCCGTACCTGCCGATCAGGACAGTCGTGGGGAACCGCTATATCGTCGGCAAGCTGACGGAATATAACGGCGAGGGCGCCGCCTACATCGCCTGGGACATAAAGGAGAAAAAAACGGTTTCCGTCCGCGAATTCTTCCCCGAGGCGGTGGCCGACCGTTTGCCCGACGGCGTTTTGGTGAGCGTCAGGCCCGGCTCTGAAATTTCCTTTAGGGACTTTTATCTGAGCTTTATGGATCTCTGGGGCAAGCTTGTCCGCTTAAACGGCCTTTCCGCGCTGATCCGTGCCATCGAAGTATTCGAGGACTGCGGCACCGCCTACGCCGTGTATGAGCACAGCGAAAGCGTTACGCTGCGCGAGTTCCTGCTGGACAGCAAGACCGGCTACATCACCTGGGACAAAGCGCGTCAGCTGTTCATGCCCGTGCTGTCTACGCTTGGAACGCTGCACACCAACGGCATCATCCATCGGGGCATCTCCCCTCTCACCCTGCTCATCGGCAAGGACGGCAAGGCGCGTATATGCGGCTTCTGCATCCCGCAGGCAAGGACGGCCCGGGGGGATCTGGACGCACAGCTGTTTCCCGGCTATGCCGCTGTGGAGCAGTACGGCTTCAGGGGGCAGCAAGGCCCGTGGACCGATATTTACGCATTCGGCGCCGTGCTGTACCGCTCGCTTATCGGAAGCGATCCCATCGAGGCGACCACCCGCGTAGCGAACGACCGGCTGATGGTGCCCGGGCGCTTCGCCGAGCAGTTGCCTGCCTACGTCATAAACGGGCTGGTCAACGCGCTGCAAATCCTGCCTGAGGACAGGACGCGCACGGTCGAGCAGCTCCGCGCGGAGATCACGGCCTCGCCGTCGGCCGCCGTAGCCGAGGAAACCTATGCCGAGGCGAGGCGTTCCGCCGAACGCGCCGCCGCCGCTTACGTCCATACGGGCACACTTGAAATACCGCGTACCGAACAAAACCGAACCGCGCCGCAGAAGCCGCAGAAGAAAAAGAGCGGCGCGTCCTCCGCCTTAAAGGCGGCGCTGATCTGCGTGCTGATCGGACTTGTCGCTTTCGCGGGGGTGAGCTACTTCGTCCTGCCCGACGAATACAATGTTTTCAACTGGATTTTCGGCGAACGGGAGCCGACGACCGCCGCTCCCGAATCAAAAAAATACATCGTTCCGAATCTCGTCAACAAAAACTACAACGACATCACGCAAAGCGAATATTATCAGATACGCTTCAAATTCACTCCCGAATACGTGTTCAGCGACGATGTGGAGCTTGGCTACATCACCTGGCAAAGCATTCCGCCCGAAACGGAGGTCGCCGGCGGAACGGAAATCAAGGTGAAGGTCAGCAAGGGCCTTGAAAAGATAACCCTGCCCGACCTGATCGGCAAGCTGTACGACGAGGTTTACGAGGAACTGACGCTGCTTGGCTTCGTTGTGGTCAAGAACGTAAAATCGAATGACGGCACGCATCGCGGCGGCGAGATCGCGGCCATGAGCAAAACGCCGGAAATGCAGTACAATAAGGGCGAGCGGATCGTTTTGCAGGTGTATGAGGAGCTGGAGACTGAGACCGCGAATGCGCAATAAAATAAAAATTTGTCGTATTGGGTAGTATACCCCTCCGGCACTGCGTGCCACCTCCCCTTGCAGGGGAGGCTTTGGCAGTTCGCAACAAGCCTCCCCTGCAAGGGGAGGTGGCACGCAGTGCCGGAGGGGTTATAAAATTATAAGCTTTCAATAAGGATGGACAATGTCTATGAGAAAAACCAAAATCGTATGTACCCTTGGCCCTGCCAGCAGCGACGCCGAAACCATCCGCGCCATGCTCGCGGCCGGACTCAACGTCGCCCGCCTGAACTTTTCCCACGGCACCCACGAGAGCCACAAGGAGGTCATTGGGCTGTTCCGGCAGCTGCGTGACGAGATGGAGCTTCCGGCGGCCGTTATGCTTGATACAAAAGGCCCTGAGATACGCGTGGGGAAATTCACGGACGGTTCCGCACGGCTGAAAACCGGCCAAAGCGTCACCCTGACCACAAAAGAGATCATGGGAAGCGACAGCGCCGTTTTCATCAGCTACCGTGACCTTCCCGGGCAGATCGAGCCGGGCACGCGCATCCTCATCGACGACGGCAAAATCGCCCTTAACGCGGTCAGCGTGACCGAAACGGACATCGAATGCACGGTGGAGCACGGCGGCCTGGTCAAGGACCGCAAGAGCGTCAACATCCCCGGCAGCCGCCTCAAAATGCCGTACCTGAGCGAAGCCGACAAGGCCGACCTGATGTTCGGCATTGAGCATAACGTGGACTTCATCGCCGCGTCTTTCGTGCGCAAACGCGAGGATGTGAGCGACCTGCGCAAATTCCTTGATTACCACGGCGGGCACTCCATCAAGATCATCTCTAAAATAGAGAACCTGGAGGGCATAGAAAACTTCGACGAGATACTGAAAAGCTCCGACGGCATCATGGTCGCCCGGGGCGATATGGGCGTCGAGGTGGAGTACGAAAGGCTGCCGGGACTCCAGAAAAAGTTCATCAAGGCGTGCTACAGCGCGGGAAAAATGGCCATCACCGCGACGCAAATGCTTGAGTCCATGGTTTCCAGCCCGACCCCGACCCGCGCGGAAATCACGGACGTCGCCAACGCCGTGTTCGACGGCACCTCCGCCGTCATGCTGTCCGCCGAAAGCGCCGCAGGGCAATATCCCGTGCGGGCGGTAGAGGTCATCGCGAAAATCGCGCGCCAGGCCGAGAAAGACGCTTTCGAGCAGGGCGCCTACCGCGATATCCATTACGATATGGACGCTTCCGATACCACTAACGCCATATGCGACGCGACCTGCCGCGCCGCGCAGGACATCCGCGCCAAGGCGATCATCACCGTCACGAAGTTCGGCACAACGGCCAGGCGCATGTCAAAGTTCCGCCCGCAGACGCCGATCGTGGCGGCGACTCCCATCGAAAAAACCTTCCACCAGATGGCGCTTTCATGGGGCGTATACCCGGCCAGGGCAAGGATGCAAAGCTCTACGGACGATCTGTTCATACACGCCATAGACTGCGCGAGGCTGCTTAACCTCGTGGAAAACGGCGATACCGTCGTTATCACAGGCGGGGTTCCGCTGGGCACGGCGGGGACGACGAATATACTCAAGGTGCAGGTTGTCGGGGAGAGAAAATAGGAGACACGATATATCAAAACGGCAGCAGAAGCAAGTTCTTCTGCCGCCGTTTATTGCGTTTACCCGAAAATGCCCCTGATTTTATCCTCTTGCCGCACAATATACCGCAGCATGTCGCGGTTGGTTTTTGCAAGCTCCTTAAGCTCCTTTGGGCGCTGGCCCTCGCACCACGCCGCGAAAACCATTTGGATCGAGCAAATCACGTGGTAAACCGACTGTTTTTCCTCCGCCGTCAACGGATTCACGCTGTCGTAGCCGCGCAGGATTCCCTCCAGCACGGCGGGCCACTTCGCCTGAATATCCTCCACGCCGCGCCATTCGCTCAAAATCCCCGTGGCGCAGTAGCAGGGATCCCACAGGCGGATATTGCGTTCGCTGAGATCAAAATCAATAAAGCCGCTCGCTTCTCCGCCGTCGAACAGAATGTTGAAAGGATTTGGATCGCGGTGGATTAACTGCTTGGGCAAGGCGGCGCACAGAGCGCCGAACTCACTGATGTAATTCTCGAAAAAAGATTCCGGCAGACCCATTTTCCACTGTAAATTTTGCTTGCGCGTGTCAGGCAGCGCCCACTCGCTGATTTGCCTGAAAAGATCGGTCTCGTCAGGCAGGATGACGCTCTCGATTTCCGCCAATGCCCTGTGTAGCCGTGCGATGCTCTGCCCGTATTTCACGCCGAACGCGCCGCGATGTTCGCCGAAGCGGTCAACTTTGGGCAGGAACGCGCCCGGAATTTTCCTTGTGAGCAGAAACGCGTGCCGACCTTCTGTGATTTCCTTCTCTGCTGTCGTTAATACCGGCAAAGCCGCCGGAAAACCCTGTGCCGCAAGAGCCTTTGGAATGCGCAGCCTGTTTATCAGCCTGCCGCGCGGCTCCGTTCTCAGAACATATTCTTCCCCCACCGTCCACACATCCGGCGCGATTTTTGCGCCGTCCATGTAGAGAATATCGCCGATGGGCAGGTTTTGCGGGATATCCCAGTTTGCAAGAATCTTTTGCAGGTCTTTTCTTGTATATTTTTTCATGATCGTTACCTCCGGATTGGATTGATGCGCCCCGTATAGAGCCAAATATTGCTTTGGAGAACAGCCATACACGCGCGTGAACGCCTTGTAGAACCCGGCATATGTGTCAAAGCCGTAGGCCAGCGCCGTGTCGATGCCGATCCCACCGCGGGCAATTTCCTCCAAAGCATGATCGAGCCGCCGTTTTTGGATATAACCGCCGACAGACATGCCCGTGGCCTCCGCGAACAGCCGATAAAAATGCCACGGGGAATAGCCCGCCCGGGAGGCCAACTCCTCCGGGGAAATCGTGGATTTGAGATTTTGCTCGATATACTCCAATATTTCTCGCATGGCGTTCTCCTGAATGATGTTTTGTCTCGCGTGACAATTTTATTATATCATGGCGCGGCGCAAAAACATTTCCTGATTTGCGGTTTTGCAAAACAAAAAGGGATGGCATAATGACGCTCTCACATAACGAAGTTATAGAGAAACACCCATCACATCTTTTTGTGATGGGTGTAACACACTACACTTTCTACGAAAGTACGCATGTTGAATGTGGACTCACTTTCGCATATTATGCTTATTTAAATATAATCATTTCAATCAAGGTTACAACTTCTTTTTCTTTCAAGGCAATCTCCTTAACATGCGGCACTATTGCTTTTTTTATTTCGTTGCTGACAGGCTTATCCAAATGGTTCCAGCCGCTAAAGTCTTGATTCAACATTTCAAAATGAATCTTTTCATATAACTTTTTGATGTCGTCATATAATTCCGCCGCTTTTTCAGTACTTTCATTATTTTTATACAGCATTCTGACTTCATCACCGAAAAAGTGGCTTGCTTGTTGTTTGCGCTCTGTATATACACCCGTTGTATATCTCAGACCAAAATCATCACACCCATGTTCAAGCGCGTAAATCAAATTGTTATACGCTTTCAGCCCATAATTTGTATTGTCTGATTTCATGTGCTGAACGTAATAACGAAGCGCGCCGTTTATTCTATCTTCCATCAAGCGTACCGTATAACTCAAAGGAAATTGACAAAACAAAGTATTTCCGAATGTATTGCCAAGGTTTTCGTATAATAAAGGAGTGCTTTCGCCCGAATCCTTTCCTCCGATACCGCTGACAAAGAAAACCCCGTCGCTGTCGTCATATCCATATATAACTCCGAATTCACCGGTATCAACGCCCCATAATACAGCGCCTTTGCCCGTATCAAGTGATGCTTTTATTTCAGCCAACACCGTTGGGTGGGGTTCGCCGTTGTAAGAGCAACATAAATCTGTCGTAACACCTATACGTTGCAGAAACTCAGTATGTTCCTTTTCCCAATTATATGCTGTAACAGATGCCGCACTACATTTTTTGTCATAAATTGTTTGAAAACAAATCCCCGTTAAGCCTAAAAACGAGCCGTATAAGTTTTTGTCTAAATCCCACATACCGCAGTCTGTTATCACACCAAAAGCAGACGCGGCGTATGAGCTCCAAGACCCTGTAATTCTTGCGCCAATTTTTTTGTAAGACATATTAATTCTCCATTCATTTTTATTTTTGCCGACGATAATAGTATAACATTCATGGTACGACACAGAATGTCGTAGTTATTATGATTTGTTATTCTCTATTATTTTTTTGCAAATGTGGAGAACTCGTTCTTTTAGCCAGTTGGGAAAAACTATTTCAAAGTTACCAGCGCAAGATAACAGCAACCCGATAAACATTTCGGCATTTTGAAATTCATAGATAAAAATATCATCAATTTTGCCTCGTAAAAATTTATCGAGAAGCCTGTATGAATGTCTGTCGTTTAAAATTTTTATTTTAGCCATGTACGGTATTTGCAGTGCTGTTTTTTCATTTGCATTTACTGTATAACTTGGTAATATACGATTAAATATTTCTCCGTATTTTTTATATTCATCTAACCCGTCGCCATGTAAGCTGTTATAATAATCAGATAGTTTTTTTATATAATTAGATTCATCAAGCGATAAGTAAATCGTGGGCATTGAAAAACTTCCCGAATAAAAATATCCTTTGTTTTTTTTTGAATATTCAATAGGCGCACCAAGAAAATCTCTCATATATTCAATATCTCTCTGTCCTTGCCTATATGAAATCTCAAAAAATTCTATAAGTTCTTTTATTGAGGGATATTTATTAAAGTGCATTTGTTCATGCAACCATTTAAATCGAACATACGCAGACATTCTTATCACCTCTTTTCATGCAAAATATAAATTGTCTGCAAATACAACTCTAACACATCGGCATAAATAAAACAAGCTGAAAAGAGACAAGAATTTCTTTCAGCTTGTTTTTTACTTCTTTATGGAAAGGCACACAACAACCGTCCCTTGGTAAACCTGTTTCCTAACTTCGAATTACATCCAAATCCACCCAAAGAAGAATATCCGCAAAATCCACTGCATCACCGGGGACCAAGAATCCCAGAAATGGGTAACCTGAGGCACATTCTGCGGTTCGTATTTAAACATTCCATACTCGCCCTCATCCCAGCGGCTGAAGCCTTTGACAGCGTTCTTGCTCGTCATATCGTTATATCTGCAATCCAAGGACTGCAGAGAACGGCAGGGAGACAGATCAAATCCTGTCAGCTTGTTGTAAGGGCATTGCAGATCTCGCAGGCTGACAGGTAAGGCCGGAAGCGCCGCCAATTGGTTATTCCAGCAGGCCAGCCTCACCAACCCGGTCGGCAGCGCAGGTAGCGATGTCAACTTGTTGTCGTAGCAATCCAGCGTCGTCAAACCGGAGGGCAACGCGGGCAAAGACGTCAGCATATTACTATAACAGATCAGCTCCTGCAAACCGGAGGGCAGCGCGGGCAACGAGGTCAGTTCATTGTCGGGGCAAATAAGCTTTTGCAGATTGACGAAATACTCCAATCCCGCGAGATTTTGTATACCTCTCCATGGCACCCATAGCTCCGTAACCTTGGCCACATCGGTGTCCAAGATTGGCTCTGACTCAGTTTTGTCTATATGAACATAAACTTGCCATCTGAATTCAGGATCGGTAAATTTGTCAGTGATATCGACGTCAGCCGCACTTGCCACCAAGGGCGCGATTCCGCACATCAGCAGTGCGGCAAGAAGAAAGCCGAGTGTGCGTTTGATTGCCTGTTTCATTTAGACCAGACCCCTTTCAAATCATTATCAGGATTTAAATGGTTACATCCAAATCCACCCAAAGAAGAATATCCGCAAAATCCATTGCCACAAAACTTCAAAAAAGCTGGCGGTTTGTTCCTCCGACTCATCAGGCAGCGGCTTGTCGGGCAGGTCAAGCAACGCCTTGCAATTGAGGACGCCCGCGCCGTATCTCGCGTCCCAGTTCTGCGTTTTGACAGCCGTGCGCTTGAGCGCGTTTTCGATATCCCCGGGCGTGTAATCCGGGTGCAGCGCCTTGACCGTGGCGGCCGCCGCCGAAACGAAAGGCGTCGCCATAGAGGTTCCCGCCCACTTCTGGTAATATGAGCCGCGGAAGATAGGCGTCGTGCTGTTGATGGCATTCATATCCTCATTGTTCGACGCGTATCCGCCCGGCGCGGCTATGTCTACAAGCGCGCCGTAGTTCGAGAAATAAGCGGGGGTATTGTCCTTATTCGTAGCGGACACCGTGATGGCCTGTGGCACGCCCGCCGGAGAGCTGTACACCACGTCCTCCGACCAGTTACCCGCCGCAACGACCACCGTGACGCCCTTGCTCACCGCGTAAACGACCGCATCGTCCATAGCATAACCCCTAGGGCCGCCAAGGCTCATGCTGATCACGTCAACTTTGTCATCCGCGGCGGCGCACATCGCCGTGGCGATATAGATATCGTCGCCGTAGCCACCGCCGTTAAGTACCTTGTACGGGCTGATTTTCACGTTGCCCGGCGCATTGTCGCAGATAATCCCCGCGACATGCGTGCCGTGCCCGTGATCGTCCTGGGTGTAACGCCCGTCCTTGAAACGCCCGGTGATTCTGTCGGCGTTCTCAATGAAATACGGGTGATTGAAGTCAAGGCCCGTGTCCAAAATCGCGATAACGGTTTCGGGCAGCTCTCTGCCGGCCAGCGCCGCCTTCATCTCGGGCGACTTGACGACAGCCGCGCCCCAAGACATCGGCTCCGCCTCTTCGCCCGCCGCCGTGTCGTCCGTATTGATGATCGGATTGATAAGCGATACGCTTTGCGAACGCTCGACATATTTTACGCCGTTTAGCTTGGACAGCTTTGCGTAAGCGCTGTCGGCGGCGGTCTTTGACGCGTACTGGAGCACATGCCAGCCGTTGTAGCCCTCAACCTTTGCCGACGCGCCGAAATCATCGCTCAAAGCCATATCAGACGTTGTTTTAACAACGAGCCTGGTTCCCTCCGCGCTTTGCTTGCCCAAAGCCTCAAGTCCCGCCAAAAACGCCGCGCCGTCTATCCCGGAGCCTTGCCCCGCCGCCGCTCCCGACGGCACCGCCGCCAGTCCAAACAATAAAAGCGCGGCAAAAAGCAAAGACATCAATTTTTTAATTTTCATTGGGCTCTCCTCCTAATCCTTAACTCCTAACGCCTAATTACATCCACAGCCAGCCGAACAGGAAAATCACGAGAAGCCATTGCATGAAAGTATAGGTGATCTTCACGTTAGCGGCCGCCGTAACGTCGGTCTTGTCACCCTTTTCGTCAAGCGCGGTGGCCTTAGCAGAGGTCGTACCGACTTTTGCGGCCATGTACTCTCCCCACCACCAATACTCGGTAAAGTACGCCCCGTCCAACGTGATATCAATCGCGTCGTAGCTGGTGTAAAACAGGTTGCCCGGCGACAGATAATCGTTGTAATACATCTTGGTCGTGCCGCCTGCCGCAGTCAAATAAGCTTCATCCACATAAATCATGGCGGTGATGTTTTCGGAACCGTAATTATAGAAGTATCCGTCGATGTTGCCGACTCTCAGAAAATACGTCTGGCCGGCCGTCAAACGGTAGGTGATCTTGAAGTCCAGACCGTAGCCTATATAGCTTACCTGATAGCCGTTTACATATATCTCCGTATAACCGTCGTCATTTTTCTTGAGCGTTTTCATCGTGCTGTCGAGCAGTTCTCCCGTGAGGTCAATGTTTCCGCCCGCATAGGAGCTGAACGTGTAGTCCCCCGTCTTGGACGGCGTAAAGGAAAAGATTTTGTCAACGTTATCGTTCGGCTTTACGGAAAGCTCCGTACCGGCATCGGTTCTGAGCGCTGTCGGGATGTACTTCTTGACCAAAAGCGTCAGCTCATACGGCGGCGCTACGGGCGCTTTCTCATACACATAGTCCACGGCGTAATAATATGTTTGCCCCGCCTCAAGGCTGCACACCAGCGGATTTTTCGCAAGGTCGCTGGAGGACTTGCCGATCGCGGCGCCGGCATCGCTCAGAAGCACGCCGAAAACCGTGGTCGTCGCCGGGAAATTGCTTGCCGTCAGCATGTAAAAGCCGGACGCCGAGGGCGTGAAGCTGTAGAAATTCGGGCTGAACGCGTCGTCGCTCGATACAAGCGCGGTATCAAGCGCGATATCCAAAAACAGCTCGCCGGACGGCTGATCCATTTGGGACAGCAGGGACAGCACCTCAAACGGCACGTTCAGAACCCCGGAATATGTCTCATACTTATAGGTGTTCCAGTCATAGCTTTCGCCGTAAAAATGCACGGGAACGTTGGCGGCCGCGGCGGGCAGTGACGGGAATTCCGATTCATCCGCCGAAAGGCTCCAGTAATACTCCATTGAACCCGAATAGAACCAGCCGTAGCCCTGATCCCAGGACGCCTCAAATTTTTTGCCGCCCGTCTCCGCGTTAATGATAAGTCCGCTCAGATCGGGCTTCTCAAAGCCGATCAGGTACTGCCTCATGTCAGGCAATTGCTTGATGGACATGCGCACGACGCCCGGCCCGGGTATCGCGGCCACGGACGCCTCCTCATCGGAAATCACGCCGCGGGCAGTGCCTTTTCCAGCCTGCCAGTCCGCTATGACCGAAGCGGGAACCTTTGACGCTTTCTGCGTCCAGGGAGTAGGCAGCTCCGCCTTGGGCGTGTTTGCGGCGGCGGCAATCGCGGCCGCCCCGAGGAGCATAACTGCCGCTATGATGATAGCCAGAGCGCGTTTCATTGTCTTTTTCATGTAATGTACTCCTTTCCTATGCATAAAGATAACTCATGTCATAATGAACCTAGATTAATTATACCGCAGTCTTTTCCAAAAAACAAGACCTAAATCAGATATTTGTTAAAAAACCTCTTGCTTTTTATTCGTAAATAGTTCATAATTGATCATAGCGGTTTTGAATCTAAAATCTACAGTCTAAAATCTAATATCTAGGAGGGTTCCCATGTACATTTTCAGAAAAACCATCGTGCGGATCTTTAACCTGTTCATGTCCGTGATCGTGGTCGCAGGCGGCCTGCTGTACGCCGGGCAGATCCCCAGCGGCAATATGCCGTCTCCCGAGCCGGGCGCGTACACAGGATACGTGAACACTTTCATCGGCACGGGCGCGCTCCCCTGGGCAAGCGGCATGACTTTCCCCGGCGCGACCGCTCCTTTCGGCACGGTCCGGCTGAATCCCGACACAAGCTTCCCCCTCGGGATCACCATCTCGAACCAGATCGGCACAAGCGGCTACTGGTACGGCAAGGCCTACACCTACGGCTTCAGTCACACGCGCGTATCCGGTGCGGGGCTTGTTGAGGGCGGGCTGTTCCGCGTAACTCCCGGAATTGGCAGCCAAAGCCCCCTCAAGCGCATGAGCCAGCCGCTGCCGTTCAGCCATGAGATGGAGACGGCCCTGCCGGGCTACTACGCGGTCAAAATTTCAAAGGCCGCGTGTCTTGCGGAGCTGACGGCTACGGAGCATACGGGCGTTCACCGCTATACCTTTGACAGTTCGAAAGACGCGCACCTTTTCCTTGACGCCACAAGCATTCTGGGCGACGGGCGCGGCGAAGTAGGCAGGATCAGGGTCATCGACGACCGCACGGTAGAGGGCGAACTGGGCGGACGCGCGTTCTTCCGCGCGGAATTCGACACGCCTTTCACCGCAACGCCTTGGAGTGGCGGCAAAATGCTCCCGGGTCAGACCTCGGCGGAAGGAACCGACGCTGGCCTTGACCTGAATTTCGGCAACCGAAAGGATAAGCCGATCACCCTGCATCTGGGCTTCAGCTACATCAGTATCGAGGAAGCCGCGAACAACCTCACGGTTGAAAGCAAGGGCGACTCTTTCGATCAGGTATACAAAAAAACGCGTGACAGCTGGGATGAGCGCCTCTCCAGCATCGAGCTTAAAACAAGCGACAACGAGATCAGGAAAATCTTCTACACCGCGCTTTACCACTGTATGATCCATCCCACGAACATGACCGAGGCTTCCGGCAACTACCTTGGCTTCGGCAAGCAGATAGGCGTGGCAAACGGCTACACCTACCGCAGCGACCTCTCCCTTTGGGACACTTTCCGCACCACTCATCCGCTTTACTGCCTCATCGCGCCGGACATTCAGCGCGACAGCACGCAAAGCCTGCTGAGAATGGCCGAGCAGCACGGCGGCTTCCCGCGCTGGCCGAAGCTAGGCGGCGAGGGCGGCTCCATGTACGGTAATCCCGCCCACATGGTCATGGCGGAAACCTACCTCAAGGGGCTTATGAGCCGCGAGGACGCGGAAGCCTCCCTTGACTTCATGAAGCAAACGGTGTTCCGCACGGTACCCGAAAGCTTCCCTTTCCGCGGACGCGATCAGGGCGCGGAATACCTCGAGCTTGGTTACGTTCCCCAGGAAGCGCATAAAACCTCCGTGAGCCGCACGCTGGAATACGCGTGGGCTGACTACTCCGCGTCGCTTTTGGCCGAAGCGCTGGGGCGCGGCGAGGACGCGGCGGCGTTTTGGGCGCTTTCGCAGAACTTCCGTAACGTGTTCGACTCCGAAACCAAATACTTCCGCCCGAAAGACTCCTCCGGTAAATGGTCTGCTTTCTTCGCACCGAAAATCACCACGTACTACGACGAGATTCTCCCGATCAAATTCGCCGACGGCTTTTCCGAGGGAAGCGCCCGGCACTACCGCTGGCACGCGGTTCAGGATCCGCAGGGGCTTATCGAGCTTATGGGCGGCAGCGGCTATTTTGTCAAGGAGCTTGACCAGTTCATGAAAGACGCAAGCCTCATGCGCGCCGCGATCAACCCGGGCGACGGCTGGTGGGTCGGCAACCAGCACAACTACCACGCGCCGTACATGTTCAACGAGGCCGGGCGGCCTGACCTCACGCAGAAATGGGTGCGCTGGACGCTGACGGAGCGCTTCGCCGATTCCCCCGACGGGCTGGACGGCAACGACGATCTGGGCGCCCTCAGCGCGTGGTACATCTTCTCCGCCGTCGGCTTCTTCCCCGTCGCCGGAACCGACCGTTACTGGCTCGGCTCGCCCATCGTGGACGAGGCCGCGCTGAAACTGGAGGACGGCAAGATTCTCACGGTCAAGGCGGTGAACCAGAGCGCGAAGAACGTTTATGTGAGCAAGGTCACGCTTAACGGGCAAGTTATCGAAAGCACGTCGATTACGCATGACCAGATCAAAAACGGCGGGACGCTTGTTTTTACTATGACAGATAAGCCAAACATCTAGATGAACCGAAGTATAACAATAAACATGTTTGAAACACATAACGTGCTTGAACTTTATCGTCTGCTTGACGAGGGACACGCTGATGTTAAAGCGGGACGGACTCGTCCGTTTGAAGAAGTCTTTGATGAGATTGAACAGCGTATAATCCACGAAAGCATTTAATTATATCAAAAATCAAAAAAACCACCGACGTACAGCCGGCGGTTTTTTTGCGAGTATTATTTTTACAATGAACCGCCCCTCTCACATACAACTGAAAGGGGCGGTTCTTTATCAGCGTTTTTATGTTTTTACTTACGCGGGTAGCGTAACCTTGATTTCCGTCCCGGCCGAAGCATCTTTCACGGCGATCCACAAAACGCCGTCACTGTCCCTGAAATATCCCGCCTGCATCGTCACAAGCTCCGCCATGGACGCCGCCCTTGTGAGCTGCGCGCCCGAAGCCGTTACGCCCGAGGGATTCTGCTCGCCGTACACACGGAACAACATCGAACGGTCTGTCGCGGTGCACGTTATGCCGAGTGCACCGGCGTTCCTGTTATAGGAAATCAGCGCGCCTTTTTTGTCCTGCTCGTAAAGCCCGAATTTGTTTGAGCCGTCCGCCGGGTACATCGCAACCGTGGTGTAGTCCGCCGAAAGCTCCGATCCGAAGCCGGTAAGCCCATCGGTTACATCCATCGGGATGATCGCGCCCTTGCGGATGAACACGGGGAATTCATCCAGCGGGAAGTTAAGCGTTTGCTTGCCCTTCGAGTAGGTTTTCGTCTCGTCGAACATATAGATCCAATCGCCCTTGGGGAAAGTCACGGTGCGGTTATTTCCCGCCTCGACAAACGGTGCGACCAGAATCTCGTCGCCGAGCATGTACATGTATTCGCCGGCCTGCGGCCTCATCGTAGGCTTCACCAGCTCATAGGAGTAGGCGGCCTGGCTGTAGATGTACGGGATCAGTTCATGGTGCAGCACCGCGAATTTTTTGTAGATTTCGGCGGTTTCTCCGGTTTCATCGAACAACCACGGGCGGTGCTCCCCTCCCCCGCCGTTTTCCATAACGGGGCAGAACGCGCCGAGCTGCGCCCAGCGGATAAACACGTCCTTGATCATCCCGTCGCCTGAGCGGAAGCCGCCGATGTCCGAGCCGTAGCTGACGAAGTTATACGCGGCGGCCATGAACATGTTGTTCAGCGCGGCGCGAAGCCCTCTCCAGTCATTGTCCTGGTCGCCCATCCATCCGGCGAAGTTGATGTCCCGGCTCGTGAAAACAAGCGGGATGCCGATTCCCAAAAGCTGGTCGTCAACGGGCCGCGCGGAGATCACGCGGTCGTTGCCGAGTTTTTCGCGGGTGTACTCGAAAAAGTCGCGATAGGTTTGATCCCTGTACGCTTTCCACGAGACGTAGCCGCCCTTTCCGTAGGCGGGCAGCATGAGCAGGACGTATGGGTCGGAGCCGTCAATCTTCCAGCCGTCGATGCCCATATCAAGGATGTTGTCCATCTGCCCGTGCCACCACTCGACGGCCTCGGGGTTCGTGTAGTCAATGAAGGCGCCTTTTCCGCCCCACCACTTGACCGTCTTGCCGTTTGACAAAAAGTAGCCGTTGTCCTTGGCCTCCTGGAAATTGGAGGCCGTTTCGTTGACCACGCTTGTCGCCCAAATCATGATCCTGACGTTTTCATCGTGGAATTTTTGCACGTACTCGCCTAAATCCGGGTAGCGTTCGGGGTCCGGTATAAACGTGTTTGAGTCGGTCGCCCACGGGCGGTCGATGATCACCGCGCCGACGGGGATGCCCAACTGCCTGTAGTCAGACACAAGCTCATAGGCGGACTCCTGCGTGCCCTCGTTCTCCCAAACCCAGTGCTCGTGCACCCAGACCGGCCACTGCGGCGACTCAAGGGTAGGATCGGCCTTGCTGCCGCTCGGGAACAGGCCGGTTGACGAGATGAAGAAGATGAAGCTCAGGAATAGCCGTCCCATCCGGGAAAAGAAATCTGCGATCATTTTATTTGCCCTCCTAATTTAGATTCTAGATTCTAGACGGTAGATTGTAGATGTGGTATACTAGATTGTAGACACTAGATTGTAGATGGTAGATGTGGTTAGGGTACGATTGTGCGCAAAATTGTAAGGGAGCAGTCGTGCGGTCTGGCATGGAAGCCCCAACCCTGCATACAGCGCACTACCTCACCTTAACCGCATCTAACGTCTACAATCTAGCGTCTACAATCTAGACTACGCAAAAACCTGCGCGTCATTATAATTCGCGTAAACCCCGCCCAGCACCACAAGCTGCTCATGCGTCCCGGATTCCGCGATCTCGCCGTCCTGCAGCACGATAATGTTATCTGCTTTCTTCACGGTGGACAGGCGGTGCGCGATGATAACCGTCGTGCGGTTTTCCATCACCTTGTCCATAGCGTTTTGGATGAGCTTTTCGGTTTTCACGTCAACGGCGGAGGTGGCTTCGTCCAAGATCAAGATGGGACGGTTGCGCAGAATCGCCCGGGCAATGCTCAGACGCTGCTTCTGCCCGCCGGAAAGCTTCACGCCGCGCTCCCCGATCAACGTATCATAGCCGTTTTCAAGGCTTTCGATGAACTCATGCGCGTGGGCAAGGCGGGCGGCCTCGACGATCTCCTCCCGCGATGCGTCAGGCTTGCCGTAGCAGATGTTGTCCCGAACGCTCCCGTTGAACAAAAACACATCCTGCAGCACGACGCTCATACTGTCGCGCAGGCTTTCAAGGGTGATATCGCGCAGGTCATGGCCGTCAAGCAGGATATGGCCGGACACGGGGTCATAAAATCTGCCCAAAAGCGACACCACCGTGGTTTTGCCGACGCCCGTCTGCCCGACAAGCGCGACGATCTGCCCATGCTTCGCGGTGAAGCTGATATTTTTCAGCACCTCGGCGCTCTCATTATACTGGAAGCTCACGTTTCGGAACTCCAGATCGCCCTGGGGGCAAATAAGCTTTTCAGCGTCCGGCGAATCCTTGACCGACGGCTCGGTATCCAGCATTTCAAATATGCGGTCCGCGCCAGCCATCGCGTTTTGGATATCCTCGTTGATCCGAGCGAGCACCGAAATCGGCTGGTAAAATATGTTCAGGTACATGAGAAAAGCGATTAGCACGCTTAACGGAACGGCGTCCCTGGCAGCCAGATAGCCGCCGTAGCCGATCACGAACACTGTTCCCATATGGCTCAAAAACTGTATCCCGGGATGATAGACCGCGCCCAGCTTCAGCGCCGCCAAAATGGCGCTGACGTGCTTTGTCGAACTTTTTTCCACGTCGCGGCACTCTTTTTTCTGCTGATTGAACAGCTTGATTTCGCGTATGCCTGACAGGTTGTCCTGCAGCTCCGCGCTTAACTCGCCCACGATCTGCTGTCCCGCCTTGAAGCGGGGACGCACCTTTTTTGCGAACCACCTCGACGATACGGCCAGAAACGGCATCACGATAAGGCTCATAAGCGTCAGCTTGACGTTGACGGTCGTGAACAGCAGTATCGCGACTCCGATAAACAGGATCAAGTTGACGGCCAGGTCGGGAACGGCGTGGGCGATGAGGGTCTCAAGGCTGTTTGTATCGGACAAAACGCGGCTCATCAGCTGGCCGATCTGCTTATCCTGATAAAAATCAATGGACAAATTCTGATAGTGATTGTAAAGCTTGACGCGCATGTCCGAGACGAAATTCCACGCCGCCTTGTGCGACAGATAGCTCCGAAATCCCTGTGCCGCACTTTGAAGTATGTAAATCAGTCCCAAAATAACCGCGAACTGTATGGCCTTGGGCACCAGATCGGGGTCCTTGTTCTCGACAAGCTCTGTAAACCTGCGCACGATCGACGGGGTGACCAGCTGCGCGGAGGACATAACAACGATACTGGCCGTCGTCGCCGCGAGCAAGCCCCAATATTTTCTCGCTTCTTTCAGCAATCTGGACACGGGTTTCGCCGCGAGACGTCCAAAGAATTTTTTCGATTTATTCAATGATTTGGGTTCAGATTTCAAAAATCCACGCCTCCCCCATCATACTTACCAGTGTAATAGGCTTAATTATAGCATGGATTTCCTGAAAAGGCAACGAGAAAACGGAGCAAAAAATCAAAAATAAAAAAAATAAAAAAAGGGGTTGATTTTTTCCGGGAATGTGCTATAATGTTTAAGCGGCTTGACAGTTGCGTATATCGCGGAGTAGAGCAGTTGGTAGCTCGTCGGGCTCATAACCCGGAGGTCGAAGGTTCAAGTCCTTCCTCCGCAACCAAATCAAAACGTCAGAACGAATACGTTCTGGCGTTTTGGCATGTTCGGGAGCCAATATCAAGCGATGGACAAAACTGGATGCTACAAGATGCACAAGCAGTCGGTTTGAACGGACAAAATGTTTTTCACGGCGGACAATCCCTTATATAACAAGGAAAACAGATTTTAGAATCGCCATGCACCAGTGGTATTACGACCGCTTGTACAATGCACCGCGCATGTCCCAACTTCCTCACTTTTGTCGGGATTGCCGAAAAAAGAAAGAGCGCAGTCGAATGATTGCGCTTCAAATCCATAGTGTTCGAGTCTCTACACCGCCATCCGCACTTCACGACCATCCCGGAACATTACCCGGATATCATCGGCGGCGTGGACTATTATTTCATTCACAGTTGAGCGCCATAGCGTTTCATCAAAGCCTTTCAGCAGGGCCTCCCACTGGTGTACCGTTTCGAGGAACTGGCGCATATTTTCCTGTTTTGCCACGCGCCCCCGCCGCTCGGCTTCCACCTCAGTCTGCCGGGCCTTGATCACCATATAACGGCGGTTCAATTCAGCGTAGCGTTCCCGATATTCGGCCTGATCCTGATAGCGCCGGGCGTTATCGGCCACAAGCTCCTCCATCTGCGCGTACACCCCGGTGGCGCGCTCGGCGAGGATTTCGGCCTCTTCGTCGAGATCGGCGCAGCCAGTCAGCAGGGCGATTGCCGGTTCCATCGTGGCGATATAACGCTCTCGGTCAGCTACCACCTCATTGAAAGCCGCCACAAAAGCGCCCTGCAACTGCTCTTCAGAAAGATGTGGAGTTTGGCAATGGTCGAGGCTGCGTTCGCGGTACTTTCCGTTGCATTGCCACACGCGCTTTTTGTATGGATCGCTGCTGTGCCATGTTTTCGGGCCGAAATATTCTCCGCAGGCAGCGCAGCGAATTTTCCCGGAGAAGCAACTGGCGTTGCTGCGGCCCGTACCGTGCCGCGCGTTTTTAGCGTATGCTGTCGGGGTCAGCACTTTCGCACGTTTCATCATCGTGGCAATATCATTTACGCTATAACCCTGAATCCGCAAATTGAAAATATGCCGCACAATCTCGGCGCCTTCTTCATCAATGATCCACCGTTTGGGCTCGTCTGAATCGCTTTTGTAGCCGATTGGGGGTAATCCGATAGCGTAACCCTGCTTGCTCTTAATGCGCTGTGATGAACGCAGTTTGCGGCTGAGGTCCTTGAGATAAAGTTCATTGATCACATTTCGGAATGCGGTGAAATCGTCTTCGCCCTTGTCAGAATCGACACCATCAGCGATAGCGATAAGCCTAACATTATGTAGAGGAAACACAATTTCTATCAGCTGCCCGACCTCAAGATAATTGCGCCCGAAGCGGCTCATATCGGAGACCTTTTGAAACCGAGCTACATAACAAGCGCGTTTCCTAAGACTCTGGTTAAAAACGGGTTGAGGAAGATAAGGTTCCATGACCTGCGCCACACTTGCGTAGCGATTCTGATGGCACACGGCGTTCCTATCGAGCAGATTCAAAAATGGGTAGGACACAGTGAAATCGGGACGACAACCGACATCTACGGTCATCTTGAGTTTGACACAAAGATTATGGCCGCAGAGAAGATGGCTTCGCTGTACAATCCCACATGGTACGAAGACTGGACACAAAACAAAACAGAACCGTCAACAGTAAGCTGACGGCTCTGGATGTGGCGGAGAAGAAGAGACTCGAACTCTTGCGCCGGTTTCCCGACCTACTCCCTTAGCAGGGGAGCCCCTTCACCAGCTTGGGTACTTCTCCAAAGTTGGCGAAGAGTATCGCCGGTATGAAAATGATAGTTTTCTGTTCTATCAGAAAAAGACTGGCGGAGAGGAAGGGATTCGAACCCTTGTGAGCTTTGAAACTCTAACGGTTTTCAAGACTCACCAACCGCTTAATCACCGGGTTCGAATCTGCTTTCCTGCGCTCTCTCCAGCACAGTTTTTAGATTGAAAAACCCAATCGTTACAAGGGTTCGGAGCCGATTTCCTTTGATAACAAAGCAACTCTGGACCCTCAACACCTAATATAGTTTTTGCACGCAGCTTGCGTAAGGTGGCGCGAAAATTATCGTAGGTGGCGCGAAATAAACATTCATCCCCAATACGCTATTCACTAAAATTACCGAGATTTGTTTGCTATCGACAAAACAAATATTGGAGGTAATAACGTGGATAACAAACTCAATGACTATGAGTCGTGGAAACGAGAAGCTCTCGCTGAATCTAATTATACACTAAACATGCCCGACATTTCAAGTATTTTATCAATAAATTTTAACTTGATCCGAAAATTTGTAAGGGCTGGCGAGCTGAAAGGATTTGTATATAAGAACAAATTCACAACAGCAAAGAATTGGTTGGAAGAATTCATGGACAGCAAAAAGGACTTGTTTTGCCCAGAAGAGCAAAAACTTTTGCTGAGCGAATATGGGAGACAAAACGTACCGGGAAGGATTCCGCCCTC
>Ga0123353_10000506_pt1 | contig 48449 bp, 47 predicted proteins | sample TergutLab28metaG_3_FD_92763 | JGI IMG/M metagenome (GOLD analysis project Ga0123353, IMG submission 92763) | Labiotermes labralis P3 segment gut microbial communities from Petit-Saut dam, French Guiana - Lab288 P3 | ecosystem: Host-associated > Arthropoda: Insects > Digestive system > Gut ... | reverse complement strand
TACAATCTTGACCTCGCCGCGCTTGCTTTCTTTCTTCTCAAGCATCTTTTTCACCCCTATCCATTATACCATAAAAAGCCCGCTTTTGCGAGCTTTTTCTTGGTGTCATAGGGGGTTCTTTGATAATCTGCGCCGCCGCCCGCTTGGGTGGCTCTTTTTGCGTTGATAATATTATTGGTATCAGGGCGTGTTTGTTTTTATACGTAGAATTTTTTTCAGTTATTAAACAACGAATAATTTTTGTTGACAAACAATAAAAATCATGATACACTTTCCATAGGATGCTAAATATATTTTAAGGAGGCATTTTTTTGGAGTCCAAGTTGTTCAATTCGCGCGCTTCGCTCTTGTTCATCACCCTGCCGCAGGTGCTTTTGGGCGTGTTTTTGACGTATACATACCGCAGTATCGGAATCGTCCCGGCCTTGCCGCTTGTGATCATATTCAGCGTTCAGGCGGCTCTCAACCTCTATATCGCCGCCGACGCTGTCATAGGCATCAGCGACCCGCTTCGCCGCAAATACGCGAATGCCGTCCGATTCATCGGCTTCCTCGCGGTGATGAGCGCCGCCGACCCGTTTTTACTCAGGCAGTTCAGCTTTGAGTCCGCGCTTTCGCCGGAAACGATTTACGCGGCGCTCAGCCTGATCCCGCTGATCTATGTCTGTGTGTCCGTGCTTCAAAGTAACGGGGCGCCGCTCAGGAATGTCCGCAACATGATCATCATTTGCATTTGCTTGCCGCTTACGGTCGCCGGCTTTATTCCTTTGGTGATCTTTGCCGGACCCAGCCCATACGGCCGGAGTGACGGCTTCACCGGCCTTGCCGCCGATTTGATCATCCTCGTCCTGTTCGCGCTGTTCTTCGTATTTATTTGCCTGGCGGCGAGCATCGTATATCATTACAGGGTAAAGCGGTCCGCGCGGCTTGACGCGGAGCGGACCGGCGGCGAAGCGGACACTCCGACAGACGTTGCGTCCGCATCAAACGCGAATCCTGTCAAGAAATCCCTGTCGGGGTATACTATCTTCGTCGCGCTTATCGCGCTGATTCTTCCCGTTGCCTGCCTGATACTCAACAGAACAGTTTTTAACGATATGATCGGCGATTTTTCCGGCAAATGGTTTTATATCCTGACCGTCGTCAACGGCGCCGCGATGCTCATCCCCAGAAAAAATAAGTGGCTGACGCTGGCTGCGCTCTTTTTCAAATCGATGGGCTTTCTTTTCGTCTTCTATTTCGCGGTGGTTTTGCTCAAATTTACGCCCCTGATGCTCGCGTCGTTTTATTTTCTGGTCACCACGCTGGTGCTGGTTCCGATTATCCTGCTTGTCGTCGAGATGTTTCAGCTTTTCGGTGACTTCAAGTACCTGAGCCGGCACTTCACAACGGGCAGGGCCGCGGCTGTTTTTGTCAGCGGGATGCTGTTTTTGTGCGTCGGCTTCGCGGGAAGCTGCTATGTCCAAAAGGTGAATGTGAACAACGCGCTGCGCTATTTGAACGAAAATGAGCCGGAGTATCCGCCTGTCAACGTTTCGATGCTGAGGATGACGCTGGCGCACAGCGGCCAGGCTCGGTGGACGGATCGCGGCGGTTCTTTGTTTGGAGACGGCGGTACGCCCTTGCTGTCTGAGGTTTACAGCGAATTTGTCCTGGGCGGTAAAGATTTTGGGGATTCCTACGCCGATATGGCAAAGATGTTTTTCCCGGGAGACTTGCCGCATAGCGTTTGGAAGCAGCAATACGATGCCATGAAGCAAGAGCCGCAGTTCAACACCTCAGGGGGAGAGCCGCAGGCCAATGCTGCGGAGGAAAAGTCGGATGTAAAATTGAGCGCGGTTGAAGCTGAAACGAGCTTTGATCAATCGACAGGCCTTTACAAAACATGGATACATTTACAGATGGAAAACGTATCTCGATCGGATAACCGGGAGTACGAGGTGAGATTTGCGCTGCCGGACGGCGTATTTATTACCGACTATTATCTGGATGTGTTCGGGGTAAGAAAATACGGCATCATTTCCGAAAAGAATTCGGCGCAGACGCTCTATAACAGCATCGTATCCCGCAAACGCGACCCGGGGATCATCTGCTATGAGTATGGGAACACGGTCGTGCTCAAGGTGTTCCCGTTCAGCGTGGGGGAGACACGCGCCGCCGGCTTTATGGTGACGCATAAGCAAAGCGAGAGCATCAGCATCAGCGGCAACACCGTCGAGCTAAGAGGGGATGAACTGGCCGAACCCGTTATAGCGGGCGACGTCTGCTTCATGCCGTCCTCATACAAAGCCAAGCTGGCGGAAGCGGACGAAAGAATGCCGAAATATTATTTTATTGCCGACGTCAGCAAGCCGTACCGGGATTCGGACGAATGGCTTAGAAGAATGATGGGCGTTGCTCCTGATTCTCCCAATATTACGCTTGAAGATATCCACGCGCGGATCAGCCAATATGCGCAAAGCAATCAGATCGAAAACGCTGACGTCTACCTCACGGATTATCACGTGAAGAAAACCGACCTGAAGAATTTGAAGCTGAAATACGGCGAGGGCGGCTTCAACCTGTCACTGGCCGTGAGCATAATCTATCAAGATGTACAGCGGTATCCCGGCTTTTATCCCGTGGTCATGATCGTCTCGGACAATATTTACAGAGCCAATATCACTGATAACCGGCAATTCACGCGCGATTTTCCCGAAAGCGAGTACTATTATTTGATTGAGTCCAAAGGCCTGTTGACGCCGTTCCGTTTCCTGGATAACGCAAAAGGCGAAAAAACGGAAAAGCCGTCGCTTACCAGGACGCTCGCTTACTGCGGTTTTTACTTTAGGGACAATGCCCAAAGCGAGGTTTCGTACCAAAACACACTCGGCTTTTCGGACATTACGTACGGAAGCGATCCGTATGTGAACGCCCTGCTGCTGAACTCAAAAATCGGGAAAGCCGGCACAAACGCGGAGAAGATCGAAGTGGTCAAGGATAGCTTCCGGCAGCGGGTATTGGCGAAAAACACCGCGTTTATCGTACTTGAAACAAAGGAGCAGGAGGACGAGCTGATACGCCGGAACAAAGAGTTTTTGGAAGGCGGGGGGCGACGGCGCGGCCGCTGCGTCAATGAGCGAGCCGGGTCTTTGGATCGCTGTTTTGTTTACGGTTTTTATGTTGATATTGATATACAGGAAACGGCAGTACCGTAACACTACGCTGCAATAAGAAGCATATACGAAAAAGTCTGCGCAAAAATCCATATATCAAAGTTTTTTGTTTGACTTTTTCTATGTTTCTAATTGCAGAGTAGTGTCAAAAAATCCTCCACAACATCCATGAAGTGGCACGGACAGACGTCATTTTGCCGTATCAGTTCGATAAGTTCCATGACGCTGCTCTCCTCGCGGGAGAGATCATCCGCTGAAAAAAGTTCCTCGTCCGTATTTTCGTCAAATACCCTGAACCCGTACCCGACGTATACTTCGCCGTTGTCGTTTGCCACTTTCCGTGATGTAATTTGAAAGCTGATTTTTTGTGTTCCCATGGTGCAACTCCTTATCAATTAAATTTGTGAGTATCATTATATGTGAAGTTTGTTCACCAGTCAAGGGGTCAAAAAAAGTTTGTATGATTACCTACAATTCCCAAGGAGGTTCTGTAAAAAATCGTTATGGACTTGTGTCAGACCGACAGGATTTGACACACATATTGTGGCTTGCCCAAAATAGTATTTCTGAATATACAATCACTTTGCCAGACCTCCCACGTCACCGTGCGGTTATATTCAAGATTGAGCGTATAGACAGACCGATTTTTACATCACCGCCAGTTGAACCTGTGAAGATTAATCGGAACTGCTAATCCCCCTTCAAAACAAAGCAATTCTTCCTGTATTCAATCAGCCCGTCCCGTTTCATCCATGCCAGCTCATGCGAAAGCGCGCTGCGCTCTACGCAGAGGTAATCTGCCATTTCCTCGCGATTGAACGGGACGATAATGCTCCGTCCCTGCTCCGGCACAAAAGATTCAAGGTAACGCAGCACCTCTGCCCGGACGGATTTCAGGCTGATGATCTCCATGCGGCTTTGCAGCAGGAGATTTTTTTCCGCCGTCAGCCGCAGCATATTTTCAATGAGCTTCGCGTGGTGGGCACAGGCGTTGGGGCAAACGCTGGGGATACGCCGGAAAGGCAGCAACAGGACGGTTGCATCCGTATGCGCTATCACCGTGACGGGGCTTTCAGCTACACCGGCGCAGCACAGCGCCTCGGCGAAGATTTTACCCGGCGTAATGGCGGCAATCAGAGAGCGGCTGCCGCCGTAATCCTCGCGCAGGATGTGCAGCTGTCCGGCGAGCACGACGCCGATATATTCGGGCCTGCCGCCTGCCAGCAGGATGATTTCACCCTTTTGTACCCGTTCTGTTTTCGCTCCGATGCAGTGCAGCATGGAATCCAGCGAAGTCTTATCAATACCATAAAATAATTCTGTCAAAACAACGCCACCCTCTTGATTTCGTGGTTATAACCACATATTTTCTGCTTTAAGTATAGTATAATCGAACCATAAAATCAAGAGGAGGTTTTCGCTATGCTCAGAAAAATCATCAAAATCGACCAGGAAAAGTGCAACGGCTGCGGCCTGTGCGCCGCCGCCTGCCGCGAGGGGGCTATCGGCATGGTGGACGGCAAAGCGGCGCTGCTGCGCGACGACTACTGTGACGGTCTGGGCGACTGCCTGCCGGTTTGCCCTACCGGGGCCATCACCTTTGAGGAGCGCGAGGCCCTGGCATACAACGAAGCGGAGGTGAAGCGCAATATGGCGCAAACGGAACCCCTGCCCTGCGGCTGCCCCGGTACCCATGCCCGTGCGATTGACCGAGAGGAAGTCCCCGCCGTCCCTGCCGACTGCGCCCCGGCTCCCGCTTCCGCTTCCTGCCTGCGGCAATGGCCGGTGCAAATCAAGCTCATGCCGATTAACGCGCCGTACTATGAAAACGCCAGCCTGCTGGTGGCCGCCGACTGCGCCGCCTATTCTTACGGGAATTTCCATGCCGATTACATGAAAAACAAAATTACCCTTATCGGCTGCCCAAAGCTCGACGAGGGCGACTACAGCGAAAAGCTGACGGCCATTCTCGGCGGAAACAACATCAAGTCCGTGACAGTTGTCCGCATGGAGGTGCCGTGCTGCGGCGGGATCGAAAACGCCGTAAAAACCGCGCTGCGAAACAGCGGCAAGATGATCCCCTGGCAGGTGGTTACGATTTCCACGGACGGTCAGGTTTTGGAAGATTAACGTTAGCGCACATGATCAATTCGCCCACCCTCCACCGGGTGGGCTTCTTTCGTGCCGCCGGGGTACGGCACCTCCCCGCCGGATCATTATGTTTGACTAATATTCTCGGCAAAAACTAAAACCCCGCCGCCGGCAGCCACAAGCGCAGCTGGCGGTGGGATTATTAACGTAGATAGTTGAACCCTGAACGCCATATCTGTTGCAATTTGCGTAAAGATGTGATAGAATCAATTCATTCAAAAAAACTAAAAAAAGAGGAGGAAGCGCATGTTCAAATTGAAAGAGAAAGCAATGGGTCTCATCGGCGGGTCTGAGGTGCTTGCCTACAGCTTCGCGATTTTTGGCTCAAGCATGGTCAGCGCGCTGCTGGGGTCGGCGCTGTCGTTTTTTTATACGGAGGTACTGTTTTTGTCCACGGCGGCGGTGGGCGCCATCTTTTTAGTGGCGAGAATCTGGGACGCGGTCAATGACCCGGTGATGGGCATTCTCGTGGACAGAACCCATACGAAATGGGGCAAATGCGTCCCTTATCTGCGTTACGCGCCCATACCGCTGTTTTTCATCAGCGTTTTCATGTTCCTGCCAATCGTCAGTCTGTCGCCGTTGACAAAGACAATTTTGGCCGGTATTTTTTACGTCTTGTTTGACGCTGTGTTCACCGCCGTGGAAATTCCGTTGCAGGGCCTGCAGCCTCTGCTGTTCATTGATCAGCAGGAACGCAATAAGGCCGTTTCGGTAAGCTCTACGTTGGGTTCCACCGGCACGATATTGCCGGGAGGACTGTATTTTGCGCTGGTGCTGCTGGTGGGCGGCTCCGAAAAAAGCCCTATGGGCAATTTCGCCGTAGCCACGACGCTGATCGGCATCGGCTGCCTGTGCATGATGATTTCCTCCCGATTCCTCAAGGAAAAAATCACGCCGCCCGCCGTACACGGAAAGCGGCTGAGTCAAACTTTCAAGCCGTTGCTGAAAAATCAGCCTCTCATGATCCTGCTGCTGACCAGTCTGCTCAGTAGCCCGACCAATATGGTCGGCAACGCGCTGGTGTATTTCTGTACCTGGAATTATGCGGATACGGGCTTAAGCACCGCGTTCCTGTTTCCCCTGCTGCAAATTTCCTCCGGCGCGTCATGGATGCTGTCGATCCTCTGCGTGCCCTTTCTGCTCAAGCATTTCAGTAAGAAAAAGTTGTTTTTGGCCATGTGCGTCGCCGGAGCGCTGATCAATATCGGGCTGTTCCTGATTGGCTACCAGAATATTTGGTTCTATATGATCGTCAAGTTCTTCGCTAATTTCCCCGCGGGTATCATTGCGACGCTGAACAATTTGATGATTTCCGACAGCATTGAATATGCCGAGTGGAAAACCGGTGAGCGCAGCGAGGGCGTCACCTTTTCCGCCATCAAGCTCATCGGAAAAGTCAGCGGGGCGGGGATGTCGGCGCTTACGATGTTTACGCTCGGCCTTGTGCGGTATGATTCAAAAGCCATGCAGGCCACGCTGGAGGCCGGCCTGAGCATCGCGGGCACATATTCCCGTGTACTGAACATGATTTACATGTTAATGACGCTGTCCGCGGCAGTTGCGTTTGTCATGCAGATCATTCCAATGCTGTTTTATAAGTTCCAGGGGAATTTTCAGGAACAAGTGCTGGAAGAGCTGAAAGAGCGCAGGGCCGCCGCGCAGGAGCTCGGTTAACAGAGAGAGGGCTGACATATGCAACAGAGCGCAAATTATTTCTGCACCTGGCACCTGATGTACTGGCTGCCGAACCACTGCGATATTCCGGGGCTTCAGTCCCGCGACGTGCTTTGCGACGCCCTGCTGTTCGGCGAAAACGGGATTGCCGTGAAATCATATCCGCACGCGCGCAGGGATCTGTACTTTCTGCTGGATGACGGCTGGGACGCCGGCAGCAGCCGGGGCGGCACGCTGTCCGAAGACGTTTGGTTCAGGCCGTACATCGGTTCCTGCCAACTGAGCGAGGAAAAATTCCCCGGCTACGGCGATACACCGCCCGAGCGGCTGAAAACGCTTGCCGAAAAGGTGAAAGCCCTTGGCTGGAAAGGGCTTGGTGTCTGGATCAGCCCGACGATTTCCTACGGCAAGGACGTGATCGGCAACGGCAGGAGCTTTCGCGAATTCTGGCGCACACGTATGGAGTGGAGCAAATACGCCGGAATCGCTTACTGGAAGGTCGATTGGGGCGACTACGATATTTCGGACAGGCACCGCAAAATATTGTCCGGCCTGAAAAAAGAAATCTACCCGGAGCTGCTGATGGAACACGCTGTCATGCGTGACCCGTGGAACCGGCAGGGCGGGGAGAGCCCGTACTATACAGCCGCCCACCGTCACAGGCTGGCGTATTCCGACGTCCTGCGCACCTACGACGTGACCTTTGCCCTCTCGATTCCCACCACACTGTCACGCGTCGCGGCCTTGCTGGAACACCCGCCCGAAATGCGGCCGGGCTGCCTTGGCCTGATCAACGCTGAGGACGAGGTGTATCTCTGCGCCGCGCTGGGGCTGGCTTTCGGCGTGATGCGCTTTGACATCGGGGAAAACGCCGTCAACAGCGGCCCGAACTGGGCGTTTGGCGGCGAGAGACATTTCCCCGCGACGCGCCCCGCACGCCGGCAGCTGGACGAGGTTACACGGGCGGTGCGCTGGCAGACGGTTTACGCGCCCGCGTTTTCCGCCGGTTTGGGGACCGCGCTTATTTCACGGGAGCGCCTGTCGGACGCCTGGGCCTTTACGCCGGATGAAACCTGGGCGGGTCAGCTATGCAAGGGGGATGCGGCCGTTCAGTCCGCGCCGGGAATTGTCGCGCGCAGCGCCGCTATGCCGGAGAGGACTGTCCGCGGGGATGATCCCGCGCCGTATCTGGTCGCCTGCCGCAACCCGAACGGGAGCTTGAGCATCGCCGCGCTGGGGCGCGTCACGCCTGAACGCGGCTTCTTTACGCCCCGGGCGGACGTCCGCTGGGACGTGGGGGCACTCAGCGGCGTTGTTGGGCTTTTCGGGCATTTCAAGTCCCTGACGCTGGCGTTTGACCAATCGCTCGCGGGCAGGAAACTCTATGCCAAGGATTTGATGGAGGATGAGTTCCGCGATGTGACAGGCGAGGTACGGGTCAGCGGTAATCAAATCATACTTGACGGCGAGTGGATCGACTTGGTTGGCACGAAGATGAACCGCCCAGGTGATTTTTCCGAGCCGGGGCTTGCGCTGCATATCGGCGAAGAGACGGATTTCGTTTATGTTCCCACGGCCGCGGCACAGCCGAAACGCCCGCGGGGCAATGCGTATCAGCTCATGAAACTTTACTTGCTGGCAAGGGGCAAGGGCTTCGCGATGCTGTTTAGACGCATCTTTAAATAAAAATGAGGGGGCAACTGCAATGGCTGAGGAAGAGAAGAAAAAACATAAGCTGAAAGATTTGATCGCGGACATCAGGGCAAACGAGCAAAATGCGGACAGCATGAAGCTTCGGGAGTACGTCTCCTACGCCGTGTCGCGCTTTGGCTTCGGCACAATCGGCAAGATGTATGAGGGCTACCAGATGCCCTTTTACGCTTCGGCGGGCATCCCCATCAACATTGCCGGGGTGATGATTGCCATCATCCGCTTTTGGGATTTGTTCAACGACCCGGCCATCGCGACGATCATCGACACCGAAAAATACGGATCAAAAAAGCGCGGCAAATTCACGCGCTGGCTGGCTCCCATGGTGCCGATGATGACCGTCAGCGCGATTATCATGTTCGTTAACCCGCCGGGCGGCCTGTGGGTGAAGATCATTTACTTTATGCTCATCAATATTCTCTGGGAGATTTTTTCTACCTTCACAAGCATCTCGTTCCAATCCATGCAGGCGGTGATGAGCGCGGATTTGCAGGAGCGAAGCAATTACCTGACTTTCGGCAACCTGGGCGACAAGCTGGTGGGCGCGCTGCCGGGACTAATTCCCATCGCCTTTGATTTTCTGGTGCGCGGCAGCGAAACACGGGCGCCCCTCTTGCGTGAAAGCAGCTTTTACGCGGTGTTTGCCGTGGCGCTGTGCAGCCTGGGCGGGATCACGGCCCTGTTCAGCAAGAACCTGAAAGAGCGGGTGTTTACGCCGAAGCAGGATAAGCGCCTGTACCAAAACTTCCTCACCTTCCTGCGCAACCGGCAGCTGCTTTTGCTGTGGACCGCCAATCTGACGAATTTCATTTCCGCTGTGGGTTGGGCCTCGGCGCCTTTCTTCTTCAAGGACGCCGTGGGCAACTTTTCGGTGCAGACCCTGGTGTGGACCCTGACCGGCACGCCGACCTTCCTCGTCATGCTGCTGTCGCCCATTTTCCTCAAGCGCTTCGCCCCGCGCAAGGTCGTGATTTTTAATAAGATACTCAACGCGGCCTGCATGTTCGCCATGTTCTTCGTGTGCGGCGCGGTGGGTTACTCGACGGCGGCGGGAATCACGTTCATTGTGCTGTTCAGCCTGATTTCCTCTATACCGAGCGGGGTGAGCGACGTGGCGAACAACATCTGCAACATCAACACCTTTGACTACACGGAATGGCAGACCGGCGACCGCGCCGAAGCCACCACTTTCATGATTTCCGGTATGCTCAACAAGGGAATCAACGGCCTGGGTCCTCTGATCGCGGGTGCGCTGATGTCACGTGCGGGCTTTGTCTCGGGCGAAAACGTAGTGTTTTCACAGGCGACAAAAGATGCGCTGTTCCGTTTTTATACGATATTCCCGGCCATCGGTATGCTACTGTCGGTCATTCCGTATTTCTTCTACAAAATAGAAGGCCCGCTGCTGGACAAGGTGCAGGCGGATTTGACCGAACGCCGCCGAATAGCGAAAGAAAACGAGTTCGTTTAGGCTTTTGTATTGACTTTGAATTTTTAACCCCTCCGGCACTGCGTGCCACCTCCCCTTATAGGGGAGGCATGGTATAAGCCGCCATCTAAGCCTCCCCTGCAAGGGGAGGTGGCGCGTAGCGCCGGAGGGGTGCAAATACCTAATATAGTGAAATCTTGTAACATTACAAAGGTTTAAAATAGCGAAAGAAAAAGAGAGGGCTTTACCATGACCTTTGAACAAAACATGATTCTGATTCCGAAAAATGAAGCCGGTCAATATCTCCTGTACGGCTTCGAGAGCAAGGGCAACGTGATTATTCCGCCCCATTATCAGCCGAAAAATTTCAGCGGCGATACCCTGCTTTGGATTCTGCCCGCCGACGCTGAAAACGGCGCGGCCTTACAGATACAGGGCGGCGCGTACCGTGTGAAGATGTCAGGCGGCGCTGTGCGGGTCACGTTCATCGGCGGCTATACAAAGCGGGAATATCCGGTGCGTCCGGCCTGCGATTTTTTCGGGCGCGGTATACGGCTTGAAATGGCAAACGGCGATGTATTTGAACATACTTACGCGCAATTTTACTGGGACAACCTGCTGCCGCAAATCGCCGAGCGAACCTTTATGCGCAAAAAGCAGGACGTACGCGGCGGCTACGTGCTTTCGACCCTGAACAAAAGGGCCTATGCGGGCACTTACCCGGCGGTAGACCATGAGTTCCAGATGAAAGGGCGTTTTGCCGTGGGCGGCGCGGCGGAAGCCGGACTCATACGCAGGATGCTGGAGCTGCAAATGAAGATCATGCGGGAGGACAAGACGGCGCAATCAAAAAATGTCTGTTCCGTCCAGCCCAGCCGCAGGCGGGAATACGACGTTTGGCGCAAGAGCCGCGATCACAAATGCGAGGCTCAGATGTTCCGCGTTACGGCCAACATCGAATTCACAGAAGGCATGTACAACTATTACTGCCTGACGAAAGACGTTGATTTTCTGCGAACAAACATTGACGCCCTGGAGCGTAACTGCGCTTATATCGAAAGCTTTGTCCGCCCGGACGGGCTGCTGGACTCCCATGTATACTACGAGGATCAGGTGATCAAGGACGGGCCGGTGGCGCAGGCCCAGTGCTTCGCGGTCAACAGCTTCAGATTGATGGCCAGGCTGGAGGGACTGCTCGGCAGACAGGAGCAAGTGCGATATTATTCCAATTTGGCGCAAAAGCTCGGCGAAGCTCTCGGCCAATTTTGGGACACGGGACAGGGACGCTACATCGACTGGATTGACGCGCGGGGGGAAAGGCACGATCACATTCACCTGCTGGCAAACCAGCTGCCCGTGCTGTTCGGGCTGGCGGATGAATCGCGGGCGAAGCTCTGCGCGGAAACCATTGCCGGGCACGAGAATGTGTTCGGTAAGTTCCCAAGCTTCGTCGCGGCGAAAATCGAGGACTACACCGAGTCGGAAATCGGCACGGGCGGACCCTACGACCTTTGCGCGGCGGGGCGTTATTGGTGCTGGGACGCGGAATACCTGACTTTCCAAAATGACGGCGGCTCCCTGCTGCGCCAGCTTCTGCGGGTGGCCGCACAGGCGCAGGAGGACGGCTATTTCATGGGCGAACGCTATGACATGAACTATGTCTACTACAATACGGGAAAAGACGGAACGCGCAACTGGCACGGCGCGTCGCTGTATTATGAATATCCGAATGTGTTTTTATATGTGCTCGTTTGCCATTATCTTGGGGTGCGGCGGGGATTTGACTGCGATCTTGTGGTTAATCCGCTGATACGCGAGGGCACTGTGACACTGGACAACTATGGAATCTCGTACCGGGTTTTTGAAAACGGTGCACTGGAAATTACGAATACCAGTGGACGTTCACTTTTGATTGACCTGCCACGCTATGGTGGGAAAATTTGCTTGGAGCCGGGTGAAAGTAAAAGCTATAGTCGGACCGCTTGAAAACTGATTCGATTATAAAACAAAAATCCACCGACGCGATGCAGCCGGTGGATTTTTCTTGCGCGAAAAAATTGAATCAATCTTCGCGATCCGCTAAATCTATTTTTCCATGCTTTTCTTCAAAGTCACGAATATTTTTGTTGATCAGAAACATAATTTGGCCGCTTGCCGAACGGTCGTCATACTTGGCGACGTAATGGAATTTGCTGAGTATTTCTTCATCAATGCGAATGCCGATATGCTTTTGTTTCAATGTGTTTACCCACCTTCACCTAAAATGCATTACATGTTTATTTTAAGTGAAGTATGTGGTGTAATGATTGAAATGCACTAGGGCGTGTTTGAAAAAACCACGCGCACGTCTTTTTGGCGCTTTTTCCGCCGCACTGCGTTAAAATTTCTTAAAATACGGGAGTATTCCTTCAAAATTTTATCTTGTGCGGCGAAAAAATCACTCAAAAATCCGCACACGGGGATTTTTCAAACACGCCCTAAATATTAGTGCATAAAATTTACAAATGTGTGTGCAACGGCAGCACCGCCTCATTATCCGGCAGCCCGCCGTCATAAATCAGCGACATCACAAACCCCTGCACGCTCTCAAACGGCAGCCTGACGTTCTTCAGCGCCGGTTTCGCCAGCCGCTCAATCCGTCCTACAAGCGCGTAAACCGCCGCACCCATGGGCGTCTCCTCAGAATACGGCTCGTCGCCCTGATATATGTTGCGGATGATCTCCATGAGGAGATCCTTTACGCGCACCTTTTTCACGGACTTATGTATCTTGCCCGGGCACAAAAGCAACCGGCCCGCGCCGCCCAGGGTAAGCCGGTAGAGGAATTTGCCGCCCAGGGTCAGCATCAGCTTATGCTTCATCAGCTTTGCCTTGTTGACTCGGAATGCCGAGTTGACAATATCAAGCATCTGTTCGACATCGGTGTTCGCGGCCTCGAATATGCTGTTCAGCAGGCGGTCAAAGCTGTCAGACAGATATTGGCTCACGCTTTTGCCCTGTAAATCCCAGTCGAATGAGTCAATTGTTTCCGTTTTGATTGTCACGCTTTCATCGCCGATGGTCACATACCGTATCGGCGCGTCATAGCCTGTGGCGGCGCCGGTGTTTATCTCATACAGGCGGTTCCCCGCCTCCGTGTCTATATAAGTGATGTTCTGCATGTGGGTATGCCCGGTGAATATGAAGCGCAGTCCTGCGTCGGCCAACCTGTCACGGACGCCGTTTGCAGGGTCGATCATGTCGCGCGGCGCGACGAGCGGGTAAATGGGAGACGGCGGCAAAATCGGATAGTGGTGCATTCCGAAGATGAACTGCCCCTCCGACTTCGCCTTTTCGATTTGCTCGACGGCCCAACCGCACAGCGCGGCCGTCCTGTCGCCGCGGTCGTCGTTGTTCAGGCAGAGCAGGCGATAACCCGGCGCGAGCTGCGCCACATATGAAAGGGGGTCCGGCTCAAAGCGCGCGATAGCCCTGTTAAAGCCGAATTCGTAGTAGAGATCATACAATTCGTCGCGGTAGACCATGTCCGCGCGCGGGCCGTCCTCCCCGTCATCGGCGTGGTCGGCTTTGTAGTAGTCGTGCGACGCGGTGATGAGGAACACGCGCTTGCCGCGCCGCTGGAGATCACGCAGCTTTGGGATGAAGCCCTCGCTGTTTGCGCGGTCGCCGGTGTTGCAAAGGTCGCCGGAGATCAGCACGAGGTCAGTGTCCCCGCAGGCGGCAAGCTTGTCAAATATCGCGTCAAGGACCGCGCCGCTTTCGTTGCGCGTGACCTGATCCTTGTCGTCGGAAAAGCCGAGCTTTTCGCAGTTGTAGTAATGGGTGTCGGTGATATGATGGAATTTTAGCATAGGCGGCTCCTTATAGAATGTTTTCAAATCTCTGTTAATTTCATCGCGTCTGGTTTTTCATCGCCTTGCGCCGCCTTTTCACCCATTTCACTGCCTCAATCCACAGCACGGACGCTCCCGCCAGCAGAACCGTGGTCCCAAGCTGCGCTGCCGACAGCGGCGCGAGCGCCAGCGCTTTGCTCAATGGGGTATAAAGCACCGCCGCCAGGCCCGCCAGGGTGAACAGACTCACCGCCCACATGACCCGGTCTTTGGAAAGATACCGCAGGGAAACCAGAATGGAGTCCGTATCGGAGCTGTTGGTATGCACGAGAAAAAGGTTTGCCAGCATGATAACGGCCAGGCCCATGGCCCGCGCGGCAGGCGCGTTCGAGAAATCGGGGGCCAGCGTGAGGTAATACGCCCCAAAGGACGCGGCGAACACCATCAGCCCCTGCAATACGCTTTTCAGCAGTCCGCCCGTGCCGATGAGCCTTGCCTTTGGATTCCTGGGCCTGCGCTCCATGACATCGCGTTCGGCGGGCTGGCGCTCAAGCACCACGGAGCAGGTCGGGTCGATGATCAGCTCCAGCAGCACCACATGTAAAGGCAGCAGCATCAGTCCCACAGGGTCGATCCCCAGCATGGGGGCCAGCAGCGAGGCCAGGGCGATCGGAATGTGGATGGTGAACACGTACCCCACCGCCTTGCGGATATTGTCATAGATGCGCCGCCCGTCCCGCACGGTATCCACGATGGTGGTGAAATCGTCGTCCATGAGGATCATGTCGGCGGCCTCGCGCGAAACCTCGCTGCCCCGCTTTCCCATGGCGATGCCGATGTCGGCGTTTTTCAAAGCGGGGGCGTCATTCACGCCGTCGCCGGTCATGGCTACGACTTCGCCGTTTTCTTTCAGCGCTTTTACGATGCGCATCTTGTGCGCAGGGATGACGCGGGAAAAAATGCTCGCGGTTTTTACCTGCTCCCGCAGCTCTTCGTCGCCCATCTCCTCAAGCATATCGCCCGTGAGAATGCGCCCCGTGCCGTACATGCCGATCTGCCGCGCGATAGCTGCGGCGGTCACGCCGTTGTCGCCGGTGATCATCACGACCCGGATGCCCGCCTTGGCGCACAGGGCGATATCCTCCCGCACGCCCTCCCGGGGAGGGTCCGCCAGACCGACGAATCCGCACAGCGTCAGCTTGCAGTCGGTTAAATTGGCGGGGATTTCATCTTCAGCGTTCAAACGGCACAGCGCCACCGCGATGACGCGCAGTCCCTGTTCACTCATGCCAAGCGTCTGTGCTTCACAGTCTTGGAGCAGTGCCTCGTTTAAGCCGCAAAGCTCCAGAATATTTTCGGGCGAACCCTTGGCGGCGATCAGAAGCTCACCGTCGTGCCGCCAGACATGCCCCATCATTTTCAGTTCATTGGTAAAAGCGTATTCGTTGAGCAGCTCGCCCCCGAACAGGTGCGCTTTGGGGATTCCCATCGCCTCGCAGTGGGTCAGCATAGCTGTTTCCATGGGATCATAGGTTTCCGGCTCGCAGGCAAGGCCCATGACCTCGTACAGCACGCGTTCGCCGCCGACGACGGGCCGGCATTCCTGTACGGACATGCGGTTTTGCGTGATGGTGCCGGTTTTGTCAACGCACAGCACGGTCACGGCGCCCAAAGTCTCTACGGCGGGCAGACGGCGTACCAGCGAGTTCTTCTTCGCCAGCCGCCACGCGCCCATGGAAAGGAACACCGTGAGGATCACGGGAAATTCTTCGGGAATCATGGCCATGGCTAAAGTGGTGCCGGAAAGTATGCTCTCGATGAGCCGCGCGCCAAAGACGTGGTCCGGGATATTAAACCAGGTCGCCACGCCTACCAGCGCGAAAAGCACGGCGGCAATGCCCGCGCACAGCTTCACAAGACTGCCCGTCTGCGTTTGCAGAGGTGACTTTTCCTCTTTGGCTTCGGCCACGTCCCTGCCGATTTTCCCGTATTCCGTTTGCGTGCCGATGTACTCTACCTCGACCAGGGCCGTGCCCTGCGTGACCAAAGTGCCCGCGTAGCAATAATCCCTGCGCCAATAGTCGTCTGAGGCTGAGGTTTCGGCCTGCTCAGTCGGCTCGGTCGGCGTTTTCCACACGCCCTCCGCCTCGCCGGTGAGAGAGGATTCGTCTACCCGCAGATCGCTGCATCGCAGGATGACGCCGTCCGCCGGGATTTTCGCGCCCTCGCTGATCATCATCCAGTCGCCGGGCACAAGGTCGGCGCTGGCGACGGTGATCTCCGCGCCGTCCCGCAGCACCGTGATATGGGGTGCGGACAGGTCTTTCAAAGCGTTGAGCGTTTTGTCGGTTTTCCATTCCTGAATCACGTCGATGCTGATGATACCCGCGACGAAGATCAGCATAATCGCGCCGTCACGCATTTCACCCAAAATGAAATAGATAACCGCGGCGATCATGAGCAGCAGGAACATCGGTTCCGCCATGATATGCAGTACTTTCAGCAGAAAGTTGTCTTTCTTTCGCGGGGTAAGCTCGTTTTTTCCGTACCGTGACTGTAGGGCAATGACTTGTTCGGCGGTAAGCCCGCCGGGGGTTTGGTTTGACATGGATATGATCTATCCTCCTGCATTAAATTGATCAAAGCACCTTGCGCCTGCCGCAGGAGAGTAAAAAAATACACCTGCGGAACAATCACTGTCCCACAGATGCGTGAAAGTTCATCTGTTGCCGCCGAAGCGGCCCGGCCCCACGGGGGGTATACCCACCCATCGCCTGCTCAGTTTGCGTTGTAGCGAAATGCAGCGCAAATCACTTGATCATTATATCATATGCAGAGGTATTTGTAAAGTACCAATTTTATTGGCTTCACGGCAGTCTGCTAATTTGGTTGGTAATGTCTTTCTCCGGCACGATTCTTTCCGAAACGCTTGTATTTTCGTTGATGCAATGATATACTATATCATCCCATAAAAATAAAACTAATCAATTTTTGCCGCCCTCCATTCCTCAATGAGCTGTTCGATCGACTGTTGCCGCTGATCGCGTTCATCGTTGACGGCTTTTCTGACTATTTCATACAGCTTTATATGCAACGGCCACTTTTCTTTTGAACGGTCGCTGCCTGTGAACAGAACAAAGGCAATCGCGCCCATATTGTACACATTGCTGACTTCGTCAATAAGTATGCCGGTCACTCGTTCTTCCGGCGAAGCTGTCCTTGTCATATGCCCCCAAAGCTCCGCGTTGCCGAAAGCGTTAGCTTTCGTATAAAAGTCGATGTCACAGATAACCGTTCGCCCGTTCTCAAAGTCCCACATGATGCTGCCGTCGTAGAAGTCAACAGCCGTGTAGCCTTTTTCCGCGACGTGCTTATGAAAATCCAGTATGTCCTCAAAAATTTGAATGCGTGATTTCATAGGCACCTGTTTGAATTTTTCATGGTCAAGAGGATACATTCTGTGTGCGCACACGGCATCAACCCAGTCGAATAAAACGGCGAATCCGCCGCCGATATTCTCGGCCTTTGTAAAATGTATAAGGTGCGGATGAGCCAGATCCTGATAGACCGGCACGGCGGCCTTGAGCCGTTTTATCGCGCTTTCAATGTCGGATGTGTATTCCGCTGTCGGCGCACCTGCGAATTTGACGAAATGCCGCTTTTCTCCGTCCGCGACGCCGAAACAGATGTTGCCGGAATCCTGACCGTCAAATACCTTGAACACCTTGCCGTATTTGCTGAGAAACGAAAAATCAAACGGCGCTTTCAGTTTGTACGATACGCCGTCCGTGTGTTGAATGTAAAAGCTCATGTTACGCCACATCCTTTCGCGTGAATTATAATATGTCACAAAGCTTTTTGTCAAGAACCTTGTGGTCCCCATCAACATATGATATACTTTCTCTAAAGAAACACCTATAACTTGCCGCTTGTCGCTTAAAGGAGGTCCGCCCATGCCCCAAATTCTGTCCGTCGGAATCGACATCGGCACCTCCACAACCCAGGTGGTTTTCAGCCGCATTGATCTGGAGAATACCGCCGGTTATTTCGCCGTGCCGCACATCTCTATTGTGGACAAGCGCGTGATCTACCAAAGCGATATCGCGCTGACGCCCTTGAAAAATCAGTCGCTCATTGACGGTGAGGCCGTGCGCGAGCTGGTGCGGCGCGAGTACGAAAAGGCCGGATTCAAGCCGTCGGACGTCGATACCGGCGCGGTGATCATCACGGGCGAGTCGGCCCGCAAGGAAAACGCGGAGGAGGCGCTGTACAGCCTATCCGATTTCGCGGGCGAGTTCGTCGTGTCAACGGCCGGGCCGGACCTTGAGGCGATCGTCGCGGGGAAAGGGAGCGGCGCGATGGCGTTTTCCGAGGAGCAGGGCTGCGCTGTCGTGAACCTTGACGTCGGCGGCGGCACGACCAATGCCGTGCTGTTCGATTGCGGCGAAGCGCTGGACAAGGGCTGCGTCGATATCGGCGGGCGGCTCATCCGGCTCCGCGATGATATGACAGTGACTTACATCAGCGAAAGCGCGGGGAAAATCGCGGCCGCGGCCGGCGCGGACATTGCCGTGGGGCGGAAAGCGACGGTGCGGCAGCTTGACAAAATCTGCGGCGTAATGGCTGATTTGCTTTATGAACTGCTTGCGGGCGGCGAGCCGTCTGCGCTTTTGCAGGAGGTTAGAACGCCGGGGAGCGGGGACTTCCATCCAGTAAAAGATATCCGCGCGGTGTGCTTTTCGGGCGGCGTGGCCGACTTGATATATGACGATGAGTCCGACCCGATTCGCTATGGCGACATAGGCGTCCTGCTTGCTGCGGCCATACGCGAGAGCCGGATTTTCGCGGACTTTCGCGTGATCCGGGCGAGGGAAACGATCCGGGCGACGGTGGTCGGCGCGGGGACGTATACGACGTCCGTGTCGGGCAGTACGATCGACTACTCGGACGGTGTGCTGCCCGTGAAAAACGTGCCGGTTCTGCGCCTGACGGATGACGAGCAAAGCGCCTGCTTCGGCGGCGGCGCGACAGCTTTGCGGGAGCAACTGAGCTGGTTCCTCAGTCAAAGCGGCGGAGAAAATGCGGCCATCGCCATGTGCGGTGACGCTGATCCGTCCTACGTTGCGGTAAATCGGCTGGCCGAAGTGATAGCCGAAGCGGCGGACGGGCTTTTGCCGCGCGGCGCTCCGCTCATCGTGATTTTTGAGCGTGACATGGCGAAAGCCTTAGGCGGCAGGCTGAAGTGGGTTTTGAACGGCAGGAGGCCGGTGATTTCAATAGACACGGTCCGGGTCACGGACGGCGGTTACGTCGATATCGGCAGGCCGCTGATGGACGGTATGGTGGTGCCGGTGGTTGTGAAAACACTGGTGTTTCAATAAGTTGTAACTTAAAGGAGGAATTCCGTGGCATACAAAACCCTGCTTTCCGGGCAATACTTTACATTTGCCGATGTGAAAGAAGTCCTCGCGAAAGCGAACGAAGAAAAGTCGGGCGACGTTTTAGCCGGAGTCGCCGCGAAATCTGAGCTTGAGCGCGTCGCGGCAAAGGAGGTTTTGTCGCGGATGTGTCTTTGCGAGCTGCGCGAAAATCCCGTTGTGCCCTACGAGGACGACGACGTGACCCGGCTGAATCAGGACGGTCTCAACGAGCGGATCTACGGCTCGATCAAGTCGTGGACAGTGGCGGAGCTACGCGAATGGATTCTGTCGGGCGGCACGTCGGAGGCCGACCTGCGGCGGGTGTCCAAGGGGCTGACCGCCGAAATGGTGGCGGCCGTGACGAAGCTGATGACAAATCTCGATCTGGTGTACGGTGCGGCGAAAGTGCAGGTTCCGGCGCGGTGTAACACGACGATCGGACTGCGCGGAACGCTTGCCACGCGCCTCCAGCCGAACCATACTACGGACGATTTGGACGGAATTACCGCGTCGCTTTTCGAGGGACTCAGCTACGGCTGCGGTGACGCACTGTTGGGTGTCAACCCGGTCAACGATACGGTGCCGAGCCTTTCCGAGGTGCTGAAACGGCTCGACGAAATCAAAAATCAGTTTGAAATTCCCACGCAGATTTGCGTTTTGGGACATATTACCACACAGATTGAGGCAGTAAAACGCGGCGCGCCCTGCGACGTGATTTTCCAATCCATTGCGGGCAGCGAGAAAGGGAATAAAGCGTTTGGCTTTACAACGGAGACGGTGCTTGAGGCGCGGGAGCTGCTTGTAAAGCAGGGAACTTCCGCGGGAAGCAATTTGCTTTACTTCGAGACGGGGCAGGGGAGCGAGCTTTCGTCCGGCGCGCATTACGGCGCGGATCAGGTGACCATGGAGGCGCGGTGTTACGCATACGCCCGGTGTTTCAGGCCATTTATGGTGAATACTGTCGTCGGCTTCATCGGGCCGGAATATCTCTACGACAGCCGCCAGGTCATCCGCGCGGGGTTGGAGGATCACTTCATGGGCAAGCTGTCTGGTGTGCCGATGGGGTGCGATTGCTGTTACACAAACCACATGCTCGCCGGCCAAAACGACGTTGAAAACCTTGCGCTGATGCTCTCGGCGGCAGGCGTGAACTATATTTTAGGCGTACCGGCCGGCGACGATATCATGTTGAACTACCAGACCAACGCGTACCATGACGTTTCGGCGATCCGTGATATTTTGGGCAAACGGCCGATTCATGAGTTTGACATGTGGCTTGAAAAGATGGGAATTTCAGAGAATGGGCGACTTACAAAGCGGGCGGGCGACCCCACGATTTTTACAAAAAACAGGTGATAAAATGGCAGATCAAAAGTTGATTGAGGATATAGTCAGGCAGGTGCTAGCTGACATGAGGAAAACTCCTGTAAAGTCAAATGACTTTACAGATGTTCTACCGGCAGTGGGAGAGTGTAAAGGTGATTGCCTTGACATAACATCGCCGGATTGCCGCACGGAGCAGCTGATCACGGACGCTGAGGACCGTGACTCTTTGATGCGGATGAAGAACAAAACGTCGGCGCGTATCGGCGTTGGACGCGCGGGCGGGCGGCTCAGGACGCAGACGCTGCTGACTCTCCGCGCGGATCACGCCGCCGCGAGAGACGCCGCGTTTATGGACGTGAGCGAGCGGTTTTTGGAGGAGCTTGGCCTGTTCACGGTGCGGACAACATGCGCGGACAAAAACAACTTCCTGACGAACCCGGACGCGGGCAAGGTTTTTTCCGGCGAGGCCGTCGAAATGATAAAGTCAAGGTGTAGAATGAACCCGGATGTGCAGATTTGCGCCAGTGACGGCCTGTCGTCCAAGGCGATTGAAGCGAATCTCGCCAACATCCTGCCGGCGATTACGGACGGGTTTACCGCGAGGGGAATCACAGTCGGCACGCCGTTTTTTGTGAAATATGGCAGGGTAGGGGCGCAGGACGCACTGTCGGAAATCATCCGTCCGAAGGTCATTTGTACGCTCATCGGCGAGCGTCCGGGACTGGTTACGGCCGAGAGCATGAGCGCGTACATCACATATGAGGCGCGCGCCGGGATGCCCGAGGCGCGGCGGACGGTCGTGTCAAATATCCATAAGGGTGGGATTTCGGCTGTCGAGGCGGGCGCGTATATCGCGGAGCTGATCGAAAAAATTTTGAAGGCAAAAGCCAGCGGCGTGGAGCTGACAAGCGAGTAGCTTTACAGTTGTTTTGAAAAATTGAACTTACGTAAAGTAAAATGCTTTACAGTGAGAGGTGCAGTGAAGATGAAACACGACCCTATAAAAACGAACATATTGAGCGTGAAAATCATACCGAACGCCGATCCAAGTCTCTTAAAAGCGCTTGGCGCGGCGGATGGCGAGCGGAGCCTTGGGATCATCACGACGGACTGCGACGACGTGTCGTATACGGCGCTGGATGAGGCGACGAAAAAGGCCGCCGTCCGGGTGGCGTACGCCCGCAGCATGTACGCCGGGGCGGGCGCGGCTTCGACGAAGCTGGCGGGCGAGTTCATCGGAATCTTGGCCGCCGCCGACCCCGAGGAGGTTCGCAGCGGACTGCAGGCGGCGGTCAGCTTCATCGGAAATGACAGCTGCTTTTTCAGTGCGAACGACGACGATTCAGTCGTGTATTTTGCCCACTGCGTTTCGCGGACAGGCTCGTTTTTGTCGGAGGAGGCCGGCGTGCGGGAGGGCACGGCCATGGCATATCTCGTCGCGCCGCCGCTTGAGGCGATGGTCGCGCTGGACGCGGCTGTAAAGGCGGCGGACGTTACGATGAAGGTGTTTTACGGCCCGCCGACGGAGACAAATTTCGCGGGCGGACTGCTCGTCGGCGAACAGGCGGCGTGCAGGGCGGCGTGCGAGGCGTTCGCGGATACGGTGTGCGGGATCGCGGAAAATCCGTTAGCATTTTAAGGGAATAAAGGTGATGAAATGAACGACATTCTGCTTCAAAACAAAACATCATGGAACGCGATAGCGGATTCATTTTTCGGTATAACCGCGTTGCCGAATTACGGCTGCTTATGTCCGACCGAGGATGAGCTGCGCCTGTTTCCCGAGCTTGCCGGGAAGAGGGTGCTGGACATCGGCTTTGGCAGCGGTCACTCTTTGAAATGGTGCGGTGACCGGGGCGCAGGTGAACTGTGGGGGCTGGATATTTCCGAACGGCAGCTTGAAATCACGCGGAAATATCTTTCAGAAAGCGGATATATGCCCAAACTGTTCTGTTCGCCGATGGAGAATAACCCTGGTTTGCCGTCAGGATATTTTGATGTGGTCTATTCCGTTTACGCCATTGGCTGGACGGTTGACTTGCGGAAAACCTTTGACTTAATTTCCGGCTATCTCAAACCGGGCGGCGTGTTTATTTTCAGTTGGGATCACCCGTTTATGCACTGCGTCGATGTGCGGGACGACAGGCTGATTTTTTCAGGAAGTTATTATGAGCGCGAGCCGTTTACTTTCACGCGGACCGCCGGAGGAAAAGGGACGGGACGAAGCCCCGCTGTCTATGAAGAGGGCGGCCACCCGCTCACATTATATAACCGCCGCCTGTCGGATTACATCAACGCGCTGGCGGGCGCGGGGCTTGCCGCCGTGCGCGTGGTTGAGGAGACTGACAAGGACACATTGGAGAGGGATTGCGGGTCTACGAGCCAGTATTACGCGCCCTGTAAAGCGAAACACTTTCCATTGAGTATCGTTGTGAAAGCGAAGAAAATGTGAAAAAACGCTAATTGTATGTTGATAGGAGAGATGTTTTTTATGACATTTGACAGAGATTTGCAATCAATTCAGGAGGCGCGTGACCTGGTTGCCGCCGCGAAGAAAGCCGCCGAAGAGCTGGCCGGGTTCAGTCAGGAACGGCTGGACGCGATTTGCCACGCGGTGGTTTCCGAGTGTGAAAAACACGCGGAGGAACTGGCAAAAATGGCAGTGGAAGAGACGGGTTTCGGCATCATCGGTGACAAAATTCTCAAAAACCGGCTGGGCAGCACGCTCACATGGAACTATATCAAGGACATGAAATCAGTCGGAGTCATCCGCGAAAACGAGGCCGACGGCATAACGGAGATCGGCGTGCCGATGGGTGTGATCGCGGCGCTGATCCCGTCCACGAACCCCACGTCAACGACAATGTATAAGTCGATAATCGCAATAAAATCGGGTAACGCCATTGTGTTCAGCCCGCATCCCGGCGCGAAAAACTGCATCATCGAGACGGCGAAAATCATACAAAAGGCTGCTAGGTCTGCCGGAGCGCCGGAGGGCACGGTGGGCTACATCAGTCTCACAACGGCCGACGCGACGAACGCGCTTCTGAATCACCGCGGCGTCGGGCTGATTCTGGCGACGGGCGGCGAGGCGATGGTCAAAGCGGCGTACAGCTCGGGCAATCCGGCTATCGGCGTCGGTCCCGGCAACGGCCCGGTGTTTATTGAGCGGTCGGCGGATATACCCAAAGCGGTTAAGGATATATTTGACAGCAAGACCTTCGACAACGGCACGATCTGCGCGTCTGAGCAGTCGGTCGTGACGGAAAAATGCGTCGAGGCGGAGGTCATTTCGGAGATAGAACGGCAGGGCGGGTACTTCCTGAGTGAGGATGGATCTGTAAGGCTTTCGGCCTTTATCCTGCGGACGAACGGTACGATGAATCCGCGTATCGTAGGCAAAACGGCGATACAAATCGCGGAAATGGCGGGGATCAGCGTCCCCGGTACGACAAGGGTTTTACTTTCCAGGCAGACCGTGGTGTCAAGGGAAAACCCTTACAGCAGGGAAAAGCTCTGCCCGATCCTGGCGTTTTACGTTGAGGAAAACTGGGAGCGCGCGTGCGAGCGGTGCATCGAGCTTTTGAACGTGGAGGGCGTGGGGCACACGATGGTGATCCATTCGCGAAACGATGATGTGATACGCGAGTTCGCGCTGAAAAAGCCGGTGTCGCGCCTGCTGGTCAACACGCCGGGCGCGCTTGGGGGCGTGGGCGTGACGACCCGCCTTGCTCCCGCGCTGACGCTTGGCTGCGGCGCGGTGGGCGGCAGCGCGACGAGCGACAATATCACGCCGATGAACCTGATCAACATCCGCAGAGTCGCGCGGGACAGGCGGCGGGAAACGGGGATCGGGGGGCAGAAATCGGGAAACGCGCCCGCGCCGGTTTCGCTGCAGGAGTTTTCAAAGAGCGAGATTGAGGCGATTACTAAAGAAGTAATTCGGAGACTTGGAGTTTAGAGAAAAGGCGATTTTAGAATTTTGTATTTATACCCCTCCGGCGCTGCGCGCCACCTCCCCTTGCAGGAGAGACTTGAGCGACCGGTAACCACAACCGCCTCTGCAAGGAGAGGTGGCGCGAATGCGCCGGAGGGGTTGGCAATTTAAAGCTAACACAAAAAGTCTAAAAGAGCATAAAGAAGAAAGGGGGAGCAAAATGGACATCGAAATCAACGTTTCGGGCATCGAGTTGGAAACAGACCGCCTGGTCCTGCGTGAGTGGCGCGAGGACGACGCGGACGATATGTTCGAGTACGCGTCCGTCCCCGGCGTGGGCGAAATGGCCGGATGGAAGCATCATGAGTCGGTCGGGGATTCCCGGAGGATACTGAGCATATTTATGGAGGGGAAAAATGTTTTCGCGGTCGAAAGCAGGGATAACGGCAGGGTCATCGGTTCGCTCGGCCTGCATACGTCTTGGGCGGGGGGCGTCCCCGAATACGCCGGTTTAAAAATGAAAGAGATCGGCTACGTTTTGGCAAAGCCGTACTGGGGGCGCGGACTCATGCCCGAAGCCGTCACGGCGGTCATTCGTTATTGCTTTGACGCTTGCGGCCTGGACGCGCTGACTGTGGGACATTTCGTTGCGAACGCGCAATCGCGCCGGGTCATAGAGAAGTGCGGGTTCACGTTCGTGAAAAAAAGCGAGTATTATTCGAAACAATTGGACTTGACGTTTGACGATATAAAGTATATAATGTTTAAGTAAACGTTGTTTGTATACTACATATATAATATTCAGGAGGAAAAAAACAATGGCGGAAACATTACAGGCGCTCGGAATGATTGAGACCAAGGGACTTGTCGGCTCGATTGAGGCGGCGGATGCGATGGTCAAGGCGGCGAACGTGAGCTTGATCGGCAAGGTGCACGTGGGCGGCGGGCTGGTGACGGTGATGGTGCGCGGTGACGTCGGCGCGGTTAAGGCGGCGACGGACGCGGGCGCAGCGGCGGCGGCAAAGGTCGGCGAGCTTGTGTCGGTGCACGTGATCCCGCGCCCGCACAACGATGTCGAATTCATCCTGCCCACCCTTAAAACGTCAGACAAATAATGGGTCGGATTTTGACCGAGGCAGACTTGCGTGCGTTCATTTTGAAAGACAGCGTCAGTGAGTTCACTGTGCCGCCCGATGTCTTTGTGACTCCGGCGGCGCGTGAGTTCCTGTCCGCGCGCGGAGTCAGGCTTACTGTGCTCGACAGCGGCAAAACCTGCTTTGACGAAATAAGGCAGGATAGGCTTGTTGTACCCAAAGACGGATATACAGATGCTAAAACGGGACAAATTTACGCTGAAAAGCCGGAGGACATGACACACTTGCGCGGAAATCTGCTGGTGAAAAAGACGCACCCGGTGATCGCGTTTCGCGGCCGGATCGACTCGCTTGAGGCTGACATCATCGCGGCGCAGGTCACGGCTTCGCGGCTTGGAAACGCGGGATTAACGGACGGCTTGCAGGAGATGCTTTTGTTCGTAAGAGAAATATTAGGCGCGGAAGTGCGTGACGAATCCTTGCGAGATATGACGCTTCTGGGACTGACATTCCCGGAGTTGCGCCGCGTCTCCCACGACGTTAAGGCGGAGCTTGGGCTAAAAACACACCCTGTGCCCGACTACCGAATGGGCGAGCTTCCCGCTTTAGTAAACGTTTTACGGACAAGAGTCCGCGAGGCGGAGTTGGCGGCGGCTGCGGCGCTCCCGGAGCGGACGGACATCATAACGGCGCTCAACCGGCTGTCGAGCGCCGTACACATCATTTTTTGCCGGCTACTTAAGGGAAATTAGGAATAGTTATGACAGAAAAAGAAATCAGGGAGATCGTGTCGGGCGTCCTTGAACGTCTTAACGCGGCAGAAGCTCCCAAAAACGAGATTCCGTTGGAGGTCTCGGCAAGGCATGTCCACCTGACGAAAAGCGCCGTAGAAACGCTGTTCGGGCAGGGGGCGTTGCTCTCCGTTGTCCGGGAGCTGTCCCAGCCGGGGCAGTTTTTGAGCGACAGGCGCGTGAAGCTCGTGACGCCGAAGGGCGCGATCGAAAACGTGGCTGTCCTGGGGCCGGAGCGCGGGGAGGTGCAGGCGGAGCTGTCCGTGACGGATTGCCGAGTTTTGGGGCTGAACGCGCCGGTGCGGTTGTCAGGCGACCTGCGGGGCGGGGCGGACGCGTATATCATCGGCGAGCGCGGGATGCTCGACGCGAAAGGGAGCGTGATCGTCGCGAAAGCGCACATCCATTTGCGTCCCGGTGACGCGGGGGAGCACGGCGTGACGGACGGGCAGAGTGTGCGTGTGCGCGTTGAAAGTGTGCGGCCGCTGACTTTTGAGGATGTGACCGTGCGGGTCAGCGAGGAATTTATGCCCGCAATGCATATTGATTTTGATGAGGCGAATGCGTGCTGCGCAGATGGGGTAAGTATTGCGCGTATTGAAAAAATTGACGGGGGGACAAAAGTTTGAAGAAAATGCACAGATCAATGATGCAGGTTAATGTTAAGGGAAGCGATAAAGCCTTTGAATTTTACAAAAAGGCATTTGACGCTGAGGAAGTGTGTAAACATCACAATCCTGACGGGACAATAGCTCATGCCGAGCTTGACGTTTACGGACAGATATTGGCGTTAACGGAATTAAACGATAATACGGTCACGGGAAACACCATGCAATTTTGTTTGCATTTCGGTAAAGGCAAAGAAGCCCGTGTTAAAAAAATATACGACGTACTCAAGGACCGCGCGGAAATTCTATATCCGCTGAGTTCGTGCGAATGGAGTCCGCTGATGGTGGGGCTGATTGATAAGTTTGGAGTGAATTGGTGTGTATTCGTGTAACAATGTCAAGCCCGAACTGACAAGAGAACAGCTTGTCGAGCTTGTGACGCGTGAAGTCATACGCTTTACAGGCGGCGAACCCGAGCCGCCAGGGGACAAAACCGGCCTGCCCGCCGCGCTTGTCATAGGCAGTGCGGATAAGCTGCCGTCACACATCGCGGCCATGTACGATCTACATACGCTTCAGGAGATGGCGGACGCGGACGATGTCGCGAGGTTCGAGAAAATATACATCATGGAGCTGACTCTGTCGGAGCTTGCCGACATCGCGCTTGGCCGCGACGTTCATGCGGCGGGGCGTGCTGTAATCGCCGGGCTGCTGTCGGGCAAGGAGATTTTTCTGCTGGATTGCGCTTTGGGGTTCAGGAGGAATTCGGCAACCGTGAGCCGGGCATTCATCCAAATGCTGGAGGGGTACGTGCGAACGCTCCAGTCGTTTGGGATCACGCTGGTCAGCGGCCAGACGCCCGTTGATAAATATGCGCCCGGAGATCTGCCCGAGGGAATCGTTACCGAGGGGCTGGCTATGAAGATGGCGGCGGACTCACAGAATCCACTGATTTTGCTAAAAAAAGGCACAGTGATCACGCCGTCGGCCAAGGACGTATTTTTGCACGCGGGAAAAATAATCGAGTTTGTGTAGAATAAGGGGGACTTTGGTATGCTGATATGTGAGGTCGTCGGCCACGTTTGGGCGACAAAAAAACAGCCCGAGCTTGACGGGCTGAAATTGATGGTCGTTCGGGAAACGCGGGCCGACGAAAAATCCGGCAGGACTTTCGTTGCGGTCGATACCGTCGGCGCGGGCGTGGGCGAGCAGGTTTTGGTGGTCGACGGCAGCACGGCGCGCCGGGCCGTCGGCAAGGACGCGTCGCCGGTTGACTGCGCGATCGTCGGGATCATCGACACGCTTGAGGTTCAAAAAACGAAGCTCAAGTGAATCTATAGGAAGGGTCGGTTCGCGTGAGTCTTATCGACAAAATATTTGACGCAGGAATCGTCGGCTGCGGCGGCGCGGGCTTCCCGACTCACGTGAAGCTGTCGGGCGGCGCCGAACACCTGATTATCAATGGCGCGGAGTGTGAGCCGCTGCTGCGCACCGACAGGACGCTCATGGTAAATTTCGCGGACAGGCTGGTTTCCGCCGCCGAAAAAATACGCGCGGAGATCGGCGCTTCGGTCTGTACGTTCGGACTCAAGGAGAGCTACCGCGCGGAAATTGACGTGCTGAACGGCGCGATCAGCGGCATGGGACTTACGGACACAGTAAAGCTACTTACCTTTACAAGCTTTTATCCCGCCGGGGACGAGCACGTATTGGTGCGCGAGGTGACAAGGAAAACGGTTCCCCCGGGCGGTTTGCCGCTTGACGTCGGTTGCGTTGTGCTAAATGTATCAACGCTTTTGTGTGTTTATGACGCGTTGGACGGCAGGCCGTTCACTGACAAGTATCTGACCTTGACAGGCGAAGTGAAAGAGCCGTCTGTGCTGCGTGTGCCGCTGGGAACGGCCTTTACAGCGTGTATTGAGCGGGCGGGCGGTGTGAAATGCTCGGATTACATTGTTGTGTCGGGCGGTCCGATGATGGGAACGGTCATGACGGCGGAGCAGGCCGCTGAAGCTGCCGTGACAAAGACAACTTCGGGCATCATCGTCCTGAAGGGCGACAGCTATATGGCGAATCGGGAAAAAATCTCAGTGCGGCACATGCTGAACCGGGCGCGGTCTGCCTGCATACAGTGCAGTTATTGTACGCAGCTGTGTCCGCGATTTTTGATGGGACACCCGCTTGAGCCGCACAAAATCATGCGGAAAATCGCGCTGGCGGGCAGCTTGGATGGGCTTTTGGGTGACGCGGACATCCGCCGGGCGGTGCTGTGCTGCGAGTGCGGGGTCTGTGAAACCGTCGCGTGCCCGATGGATCTCCAGCCGCGCAGGGTCAATGCGATACTGAAAAAAACGCTTGCGGAGGCGGGGATACGCTACCCGAAAGGCGAGAACTCCGGCGCGGAAAGTCCTATGCGCGAGTACAGGAAAATCCCGTCGAAGCGCGCGGCGGTCAGGGCCGGAGTCGGCTCATATTACGAATATAGAATAACAGAAATCAAGTCGTTTGAGCCGCAGCGCGTCACTCTGCCGCTGAAACAGCACATCGGCGTGCCGTGCAAACCGATTGTTGAAAGCGGCGAACGCGTGACAAAAGGCCAGCTGATCGCGAGGTGTCCGCAGGGAAAACTTGGTGTGAATCTGCACGCGAGCATGGACGGCACAGTGACGGTATGCGGGGACGCGATTACGATTGAGGAGGGTTAAGCCGGTGCTTGAAACGATAGGATTTCTGGAGCTGAACAGCATCGCGAAAGGCGTCGAGGCGGCTGACGCGATATTGAAGGCCGCTGACGTGGAGTTGCTTTTCGCGCGCGCGGTTTGCCCGGGCAAATACAATATTTTATTTACCGGCGAGGTGGCTGCGGTGACTGCGTCGCTCGAAGCGGGTCAACTGGCCGGAGCGCATTTTGTGGTTGACAGCGTGGTGATTCCGAGAGTGCATCCGCAGGTTGTAAAGGCGATAAACTTTACAGCTGAACCGACTGCCGTGAGCGCCGTCGGAGTCATGGAATTCTTTAGTATCACGGCTGCCGTGTACGCGGCGGACGCGGCTGTAAAGGCTGCGGACATTACACTCATGGACGTGCGGCTGGGTCTCGGCATCGGCGGAAAGTCTTTCGTCGCGCTGACGGGAGGCGTGGCGGCGGTCAATGAGGCGGTGAGGTGCGGCGTTTCGGCTGCGCAAGCCGAGGGGCAACTCGTGTCGCAGGCCGTGATACCGAATCCCAGGCCGGAGGTTTTCGAGGCACTGATATAAAAAGTTGCAGTATGTACGGGAAAAGGGGATTTGAATGCGAATCAGGGAAATGACAATGGATGATTATGAGGGGACTCACAAATTATGGAGCGATATGCCGGGCGTGAGGCTGAATCCGCCGGACGATTCCAAAGAGGGGATTGGCAGATATCTGCGCCGCAATCCCGGAATGAGCTTCGTTGCGGAAGAGGGCGGTGAGATCGTCGGGACCATATTGAGCGGGCACGACGGCCGTCGGGGATACATCTACCACGCCGCCGTCAGGGCTTCCGACAGGACGCGCGGAATCGGCAGCGGGCTGCTTGACCGCGCCCTTGCCGCGCTGAAGGCGGAGGGTATCAGCAGGGTCGCGCTCGTCGCGTTTAAGGATAACGAGGTCGGAAACGCGTTTTGGGAGAAGCGGGGGTTTGAAACGCGTGAGGATTTGAATTACAGGAATAAAGATATATAATTGAACCACGTTTATCAACATAAAAGGACTATGGAAGGTGATTTTGGACTATGGCGCAAAGGCTAAAATACCATTTTGAGGCAAAAGAGGGCTGGATAAACGACCCGAACGGGCTGATTTTCTACGGCGGAAAATATCACGCTTTTTTTCAGCATAACCCACATTCACCGCTTTGGGGACGTATGCATTGGGGACACGCCGTCAGCGCTGACCTCATCAACTGGGAGGAACTGCCGATTGCCCTTTCCCCTGACATGCCATACGAGGACGCCGGCGGCTGTTACTCAGGTTCGGCCATTGAAAAGGACGGTTTGCTTTACCTTTTTTACACATCTGTGTCACATGAGCTTGGGCAAACGCAGTCCGTGGCCGTCAGCTCAGATGGGATAAATTTCCAAAAATATGATGGAAACCCTGTTATCAGGTGCGCTCCGGCCGATGGGAGCAGGGATTTCAGAGATCCGAAAGTTACTAAAATCGGCGATATATACTACATGGTTTGCGGTTCGGGTAAGGAGAAAGTGGGAAAAGCACTGCTGTTTTCCTCAAAAGACCTTTTTGGTTGGGACTATGTCGGCGTGCTTTTCGAGGGGCGCGAGTTCGGCGGCGTTCTTGAGTGTCCCGACTTCTTTCCTTACGGTGACAAGTTTGTACTTATGTTTTCGCAGATGGGGAAAGAAAGCTATTCGACAGTTTTTGTGGTCGGCGACTTTAACGGAAAAAAGTTGACTCCTCTGTCAATAAATTCACCAGAAGCGGGGCCGCATTTTTACGCGCCGCAGACGTTCTTAGACCCGAGCGGGAGGCGGATCGTCGTCGGCTGGCTGTACTCGTGGGGCAAGGAGCCGGACGAAGACGCGGAATATAACGGCGCGCTGACCGTTCCGAGAGAGTTGAAGATCGTTGACGGAAAAATTGTCACATTCCCGGTTTCGGAGGCCGCGCACCTGATTTTGCCAAGCGATACAGACGTGAGCGTTACGGCGGAGTCCGTCGTTATAAACGCGAAGTCCGTGTCGTTTCCAGTCAGGTACGATGGCCCGGTCGCTTCCGTCGATATTTTGCGCGACGGGGAAACGGTGGAGGTATTTATCAACGGCGGAGAAGCTTCTATCACTTGTTGGACAGATTAATTTTATTGATATTGCACAATAATTATTAAGGAATACTATGAAAATTGCCGGAATCATAGCCGAATACAACCCATTCCATAACGGTCACTCTTACCATGTCCGTGAGACAAAAGGTTGCGGCGCGGACGCTGTTGTAGCCGTGATGAGCAGTCATTTCGTCCAACGCGGCGAGCCGTCCGTGATGTCGAAGTGGGCGAGGGCGAAAATGGCGGTCCAAAGCGGCGTCGATCTGGCGCTGGAACTACCGGTGATCTGGTCGTGCGCGTCGGCACAGCGTTTTGCTCAGGGCGGCGTCTCGATCCTGAACGCGCTGGGCTGCGTCGATTTTCTCAGCTTTGGCAGCGAGTCCGGCGACATAAGCCTGCTGCGTGAAGCCGCGAAAGCCGCCTGTGACGCGCGGACTCAGGCGCTGATTCGGGCGCGTTTGAGCGATGGCTTGTCCTTTGCGAAAACGCGGAAAAACGCCGTTCGGGAGTTGTTCGGCGACATGGCGGCGGATGTGCTGCGAAGTCCGAACGATACCTTGGCCGTTGAATATTTGTCGGCGCTTGAGGAATTTTCCTCACCTATAAAACCCATAGTTGTAAAAAGAAGCGGCGTAGATCATGACAGCCCGGACGTGCGGGGAGACTTCGCAAGCGCGTCGCTGATACGCGGGCTGATGTTTGAGGGCGCGGATTTCAGTCACTTGGTTACGCAAAGCGCGGCGGACGTGATACGAGAAGAAATCATCGAAAGCCGTGCGCCGGTCGGCTATACCAAGCTCGAAACAGCGATGCTGATGATGCTGCGAAACGCCGATCCGGCCGCGCTCGCCCGGCTCCCCGACGTGTCTGAGGGGCTGGAAAACCGCGTTATCGGCGCGGCAAGAGAGGCTTTGTCGCTTTCGGAGCTGTTCAGTCTCGCGAAAACGAAGCGGTACGCGCACGCGCGGATCCGCCGGGCCGCCGCGCACGCGCTGCTTGGGATCACCGCCGACATGCAGGGGCAGCTGCCGCCTTACGTTAGGGTTCTCGCGCTAAACGAAACAGGGCGTGAAATTCTGAAAAAAGCAAAAAAAACGACCGCCATACCGATCATAATGAAAGCAAACGAGCTGAAAAATTCAGGCGGATTCGCGCGGACTGTCTTTGAGACAGAGCGCCGTGCCGCCGACGTTTACGCGCTCGCGATGCCGCGGACGCATCCGGGCGGGACGGAGTTCACAGAGGAAGTTTATGTACATGGCGCATAACATGCAGGGGAAGGGAGTTGTCACTTGCGCTCTGTAATTTTATATACTATGCATAAAAATATCCGCTAAAAAATACATTTAGCGGATATTTATTGTGCATAATTTACAACATACAGTCAGTAGTTGCCCCTGCTACGGTCTGATAAACATCTGCGTCCAGTACGGTCCGCCCGCGCCCGTGCAGTAGCCGATACCGATTTCCGTGAAGTTTCCGCTCAGGATGTTCGCCCTGTGGCCGGGAGAGTTCATCCAGCCGATCATGACCTCCTGCGCCGTCCGGTAGCCTTTCGCGATGTTTTCGCCGGCCGCCGTCATTTTGATATTGAAGCTCCGAATCATGTCGAAAGGCGTGCCGTATGCCGGGGACGTGTGGCTGAAATAGCCCCGGTCACGCATGTCCTCTGACTTGTAGCGCGCGACCCTGGCCAGTTCCCAGTTCAGCTTCAGGGGATGAAGCCCTCTGCTCGTGCGCTCCTTGTTGACAAGGCTCAGAACCTCCTCCTCAATGCCGACCGTGGCCCTGTCAGCGAGGGGCACGTAAACAATGTCGTAAGGGTAAATCTTGTCAAAGTCCGGGATCTGCGGATTCGCCGCCTTGATTTCTGAAAGCCCGACCTTATACTTGACCGCGATTTTCCATAAAGTGTCGCCCTTTTGCACGATATACGAGTCCGTTTGCGCGTATGCCGTGATCGGAGCGGCAAATAATAATACGGCCAGCATCCCGATCGCGATACGTTTTAATTTTATTGCCATTTTGTAATAAAAACCATCCTTTTGCTTTGCAGCGGCCTACTATATTATTTGTATTTTCGGCGTTTCAAAACGCAAAACATAATGGCAGGGTTAGAGGTTCTTATACTATTTTTCGTCTAAGAAATGTACAAAAAATCAAGCAAAGGCTTGCATATATGGGTTTTGCGAAGATTTTTTGTATACATTTCTAACGAAAAATAGTATTAATTACATTTCCTTTTTCATCCAAAAACGGAATATTTGTATACCCGTGTTCCGCCAGCCACTCCGTCCATCGCCGTTCCATATCACCCTCGCCGCCGCCGTATTCGACAGGCAGAAAACCCGCCCGCAGATAGCTTTTGATCGCCGGAACGCGCCACTCGTCCGTGGTCAGGTACGCCCATTCGCAGGGGTCGCGGCTCAGGTGCGCCTGCGCGATTTGGTTGACGTAAGCGCCAAGCCCGTGTCCGCGCGCGTCTGTGTGAACCGACACCATGTGCACGTACCCGAGGTTCGTTTCCGGCTCGTAGATGCCGCAGATCGTGGCGACATACCGGCCGCCGTCAAACACAAGGTACAGGTCATCGTTTTGAAAGGCGGGACGGCTGTTATAACGCCGTTCAAATTCAAGTTCAGCGTCACTCGCGTCGTCGGCCACAAGGCCGTTTTTGCAAAGCTCAAGCCAGCCGGCGCGATCCTCCGTCGACCCGTCATACTGCCTGTACGAAATATCGCGGAAGAACTCAGGAAACTTGACCGGCTCAACTCTCCAGTACATTTTCAGCTGCATAATTTTTACGCGTCCTTACTTGCTGTTAAATATTTCTTCCTGAGAAATGATCGTAATCCCGGCGGTCTTAAGCGCGTCTGCCGCCGAAGCGTTGTTCTCAACGCGAACGATAACATACGCTTTGCCGACGTCCGGCGTGATGAACGCGTAGGCATACTCCACGCTGATGTCCTTGTCAGACAGCGTGCGGATGGCCTTGGCGAAGCCGCCGGGTATGTCCTCGACCTTGATCCCAAGTACCTCGGTGGCCGAAACCGTCATACCTGACTGCCTGAGAACGTCCACCGCCTGGTCGGGATCGTTGACGATCAGGCGCAGAATGCCGTAATCCGTGGTGTCGGCGATTGAGAGCGCGCGGATGTCAATCTTGCTTTCCGCCAAAAGCCCTGTGATGTCGGCCAGGCGTCCGGCCCTGTTTTCTACAAAAATGGAAATTTGTTTAATTGTCATAATAATTTATCCTTTCTGTATTTTTATATTTTAGCTCTTTCAGGCTTTTGTGTTGATTTTGAATTTTTAAACCCCTCCGGCACTGCGTGCCACCTCCCCTTATAGGGGAGGCTTGAGCGACAGGCAACCACTGCCTCTCCTGCAAGGGGAGGTGGCACGCAGTGCCGGAAAGGTTTAATTACCTAATATGATAAAATCTTATATCAACACAAAGGTCTAAAACAGCATTATATTTTTCTGTTGTCAACAACGCGGACCGCTTTGCCCTCGGAACGCGGCAGTGAACGCGGCTCAACCAGCCGCACCTTGGCCGAAACGCCAAGAACCGACTGCATCGCGGACGCGATCTCTTTCTCCCTGCGCTCGACCTCACGGACGGCGTCGGAGAACACCGCGTCGGACATCTCAACGCAGACGGTCATCACGTCGAGGTTCTTCGCCCGGTCAACGACGATCTGGTAGTTCGGCTCGAGCCCCAAGGTTAAAATGACGTGCTCAACCTGGGACGGGAACACGTTGACGCCGCGGATGATGAGCATGTCGTCGCTTCTGCCCTTTGGCTTCATCATCTTGACGAGGGTTCGCCCGCATTCGCACGTTTCATGCGTCAGACAGGAGATGTCACGCGTGCGGTAACGGATCAGCGGCAGCGCCTCTTTACCGATGCAGGTGAACACAAGCTCGCCGAAAGTTCCGTCGGGGACAGGCTCCAGGGTATCGGGGTCAACGATTTCGGGATAGAAATAATCCTCGCAGACATGCATTCCGTTTTGCATACAGCAGTCAAACGACACGCCCGGCCCCGCGATTTCAGACAGCCCGTAGATATCATACGCCTTGATGTCCAGCACACTTTCGATCTCGGCGCGCATCGCTTCCGTCCATGGCTCCGCCCCGAAGATGCCGGCGCGCAGGCGCAGTTTTTTCGCGTCCACGCCCGCCCCGCGCATCGCCTCGCCGATGGTCAGGGCGTAGGACGGCGTGCAGCAAAGGATATCCGGCTCAAAGTCCTCAAGCAGCTGAATCTGGCGCATGGTGTTGCCCGAGGACACGGGGATCGCGGCGGCGCCCAGCTTTTCAGCGCCGTAATGCAGCCCCAAACCGCCCGTAAACAGACCGTAGCCGTAGGCAATATGTATTCTGTCGGCTTTTGTGCCGCCCGCCGCGACGATCGCCCGCGCCGCCGAGCGGGACCAGATTTCGACATCGTTTTCCGTGTAGCCCACGACCGTCTGCTTGCCCGTCGTGCCGGACGACGCGTGAATGCGCACGATGTCCTCCCTCGGCACGGCAAACAGGCCGAACGGATAGTTGTCGCGCAGATCCTGCTTGACGGTGAACGGCAGTTTTGTAATGTCGTCAATGGACTTGACGTCGCCGGGCAGGAGACCTGCCTCATCAAATTTCCGCCGGTAAAACGGCACATGATCGTAGCAGCGTTTTACGATGGAGGCGAGACGCTCCGACTGGATCCCGCACAATGTTTCCCTTGAAGCTGTCTCAATCTGGGGGTCAAAGTACTTCATATGTATGATCCATCCTTTCCATGTTCATATTATAGCCTTTTGTACAAAAAAATGCAATATTAAAAAAAGAAAAAACGGCGGTAAACAAAACGTTCACTACCGTTAATCTCAACATTAGGGTAAGAATAACGACACTACCTCAAAAAAAGAAGCAAAATCGTCGCGCTCAGGGTAAGGGCGAAGAAAACGACCGCAAGGACTCTTGTGTACTTTTTGAGCTTCTGCTCCAAGGTACGTCCCTTATTCTTGCCGAAAAACGTTTCCGCGCCGCCGGCGATCGCGCCGGAAAGCCCCTGCTGATGCCCCTCCTGCAAAAGGACGAGAACGATGATAAGCAGAGACGTGACAAGGGAAACAGCGCCCAATACAATTTCAAGTGCACTCATCAAAAATGACCTCCGAATTTATTATACCAAGAAATTTTAGCACAATCCGCAATGAAAATCAAGGGTTTTTACAAATTTTTTTGTGCCCAGAAATATTGACATATTTCGCGCTCCCTGATATACTCCTTATAAAGTCTATTTTTGGAAAGGATATCACCATCATGGAAGCTTTTATCAAAGACCAAATAGCCGCGACTCTCAAGTATGCCCCGTTTCACATGATCGCCGGACGCCTAAAAAAGCAAACCTCCTCGGGGGTCACCGAGGCCAAACGCAAGGTCGGCGGTTTTATCAAGGGCGTATGCCATCCGCGCGACAACTTTGAGCAGATCAAGGGCGCGGGTATCGAGTGGAACCGTGCCGACGCGCCGTACCCTTTTGACAAAGACGGAAATATCCGGCAGGATTATATCAACTGGAAAGAGCGTATGCGCACCTACCATGAAAACGGCATAAAGCTCATGGTCGTAACGCCGTATCCCAGGGAGTTCATACAGCACGCCGGGATTGATCCGCGCCTGCCCGAAAACGAAGCGAAGGTCAAAGAGGTGGCTGTGTTCCTGCTGAAAGACTTAAAGGAGCTTATCGGCGCGATTCAGGTCACGAACGAGATGGGCGTGCCGCGCTTCACAAACCCGCTGACGATGGACGAGGCCGTACGCTATATCGGCATACAGCTCGAGGCCATGTACCCCCATCGCGGCGATGTGATCATCGGCTACAACTCCGCCGGGCCGCAAGCCGACCTCCACAGTAAAATGCGTCCGTGGCATAAATATTGCGACTATGTGGGGATCGATATCTACATCGGCTGCTTTGTCGGCGTCGGCTGCTGGATGGCCATGTTTGACATCATGCTGCGCTATGTCTGGAGCATAACAGGCAAGCCTGTGATCCTGGCCGAATTCGGTTACATCGGCGGGGGAGCACCGAAAACTCCTGAAGAAAAAAGTGCGGTCCTGCAGCGCTACGGCGTAAAGACCGAGGCTGAAGCCCGCGCGAACATCGACGCGTTTATGGAAGCGATACTCAGGGAAAATCCTGATATGTGGAAATACATCAAGAAAAACGCTTCGGGCGGCTATGCCGATTTCATCTTCCAGCTCGACTTCTGCAACCATTTTTACAGCGAACTGCCAAAGAAAACCGTGATCAAAAAGTATCCGCACACGCCACAGGGCCAGGCGGGATTTTACAAAGAGATTTACAGCCGCCTGACAAAGCTGCCGTTTATGCTGGGCGCGTTCCTCTATTGCTACTCCGACAGTGAAAGGTGCTACGTCTGCAAGCAGCCGGACTGCCCGACGGAGACCAGGTGGGGTATCGTCACGATTGACGGCAAGGAAAAACCGGCGTATTACGCTGTACGGGACGCGCTGGCGAAAATTAAATAAAGGGGATGTTCCCTTGAAGCGTATATTTGTCATTGCTTTATCACTGGTTTTTCTTGCGGGATGCGGCACGCCGGAAACTACGGAAGCTCCCGCGACAGAAGCAACGACTGTTTTCACGACGACGGAAGCGCCGACAGTTGAACTTACAGAAGCCGAATCCCCGCCAGAGCTTATAACAAAAGAACAGGCCAAAATTCTGGCGGATGATCTTTTTAAGCGGGGATGGCAAATTTTTCTGATTTTTGCCAATGACTTGGGCGGCGATTATGACAATCTCTCCGTCCGTCCGAATCTTCCATATGGCGGGTATTATCTTGTAGGGGATAACCCGCATGATGTCCATACAATTGCCGAACTGAAAGCTCTGACCGAGACAGCATATACAAAGGAGTTCGCGCAAAAGGAGTTTTACAGGTACGATCCCGCGTCAGAGTATTGCGGACGCTACCATGAAAAGGATGGCGCACTGTACTTTGACCCCGGCGGGATTGGCGATCCCGGCAGTTGGTATATGGACACTGTTGAGATCCTAAGTCAAGTGAATGATACACTTGTGCTCGCGATGGACTATAACAGCGGGCATGATGACGAAATCAGAGCTGTTGAATGGCGGCTCAAATGGCAGGGCGGCGCGTGGAAGCTGGATTGCAGTCTCTGGGGAAAGGAAGCAAGGGGACTCTGACAAATAAAGCAACAATTTAGAACCTGTGTTCCATCCATATGAACACAGGTTCTAAAACTACCTCGCGAAAACCTCCAACAGTCTTTTAAACACAAGACCTAAAGTCAAACGCCCAACCGCTTCGCCCGCCGTAAGGCAGTATTCGCCGACAATGTCGTCCCCGAGGCGGAACACGACCCTGCCGAGCAGCTGTCCTTCCTCGATGGGAGCCTCAACGTCAATGGAAATCGAGACCTCCTGCGTCAGTTCGTCCTGCTTGCCTTTTTCGATGAGTATGGCGGTGGTTTCGGGGAGCTTCGGGGTGATCGTTTCTTTCACGCCCTTTATCACCGCGACGTCCGTGATCAGCGAGCCGTCGATTTCAGGCGCGATGATCTCGTAGTTGTTGAAGCCCCACGTCAGCATCGCTTTCGCGCCGTCAAAGCGGGCGGCGCTGTTCGGGCTGCCCATGATGACGGCTATGAGATGCATGTTTCCGCGCTTGGCCGTCGCGGAGACGCAGCAGCCTGCCTTGCCGGTCGTGCCGGTTTTCAGGCCTGTAGTACCGTCAAAAAATCTGACAAGTTTATTAGTGTTTACCAATTCTGTCTCGCCGCCGCGCAAACTGTCCATCCATATGGTGGTGTAGTTGAGTATAAACTCATGCTTGAGCAGCTCCCTTGACATCAGCGCGATATCATATGCGGTCGTCAAGTGGTCGTCAATACCGTCGTCAAGGCCGGTGCAGTTGACAAAGTGCGTGTCCTCCATGCCAAGCTCCTCGGCACGGCGGTTCATCATGCCCACAAAGGCGTCGTTGCTTCCGGCGATGTGCTCGCCCAGGGCTGTGCAGGCGTCGTTCGCGCTGTAGATCGCCGCGGCCTTGATCAAATCGTCCACAGACATGACCTCGCCCTCCTTGAGCCATATCTGCGAGCCGCCCTTGGAAGCCGCGTTCGCGCTTGCCGTCACCATGTCCGTGAGCGCGAGCCTGCCGCCGTCAATGGCCTCCGCCACCAAAAGAAGCGCCATGATCTTCGTCACGGACGCCGGAAAAACCCTGTCATGTTCGTTCATGGCCATGAGGACCGTTTCCGTGTCGAAGTCCATCAGTATAGCGGACTTTGCGTTGACGGTCACGGACATCGAGTTGGGCTGACTGATGGCTGGCATAGCCTCGCCTGTCTCGTCGGTCAGGGCGTAGCCGTCCTCAAAAAACACCTCCGCGCCGTCTCTGTAGATGACCTCGAGTACCTCGTTCTCGACGGTTTCGACATAAGCGCCGGTTTCGGCCGCCAGTGCGGGCACGGCGCCGGACGCGAGTACAGCGGCAGTTAACACGGCCGAAAACAGCCGCCTGAATCGTTTTATTTTCATCTTTATTTCCCCCATGCACATAAGATCTTTATAAAATATATGCGAAGCAGGGGGATGCTAGTACTTTTATATTAGGCAATTATACCCCTCCGGCGCTGCGCGCCACCGCCCCTTGCAGGGGCGGCAAGATGGCGGGTACCATGCCGCCCCTGTAAGGGGAGGTGGCGCGCAGCGCTGGAGGGGTTGGGAAATTCAAAGTAATTGATTCGCATATATTATACCATAAAATCAAATAAATAACAAGTCTTGTTTTTCCCCGCTCCCCATTGTATCATGTATACACAATAAAGAAAAAGGGGAGTCAAGCAATGTTCAACGCATACGAGCACGGGATTTTGGTTTCACCGGTCACTCGCAAAATGCTGCGCCGGGAGGGCGATAAACTGCACACCCTTGATCACACAGAATCGTATCCCGTCGTGAATGACGTGCCCATCCTTTTGACCGGCGGAGCTTCCGCGGACTGGCATCGCGAAATCATGGAAGTTCTTTTGTGGCAGTTTCCCGAAAAAATCAGCGAACTGTACACGAAGCTGGATTGGTCGAAATCGCCGTCCGACGTCTACATTCAGTACATCGGGGACTTGCTGAAAGACAAGGCCGGAATCATGTCAGCGATCCGCAGCTACTCCCAAGAAAGCACGGACAAATGGATCATCCGTGATAACGGCGCGGGGCCTTTGACGCCTGACGTAATCGCCGCTTTTGAACGGCGCAATTCCAAAAAATTCGCAAGGGCGACAGTCAAGTCCGCGAGACATAACGGGATCAAAAAATGGGCAAAACATTTGCCGAAGTATGTTGAGCTGGTTCACCGCTCAAATCCCTCGTTTATCGCGGAGATTTCAACCGGGTCGGGTTTCGGTACGGCGGCGGTCGCAGATAAACTCTCGCCCGGCTGCACCATGTTCACTGTTGATATCGGTTTTGACTGCCACGGAAACTCGGTATCTATCGCGAAGCACCTAAAAATCAGCGATAAGCTGCTTCCTGTATGCGCCAACTTTTGGCATTTGCCGTTCAAAAGTGAAAGCATGGACGTTGTGTGCTCGCATTTCGGCCTTGACGAATCAAGGGAAAATGGCAGGACTCTGGCGGAAATAGCCCGCGTATTGAAAAAAGGCGGCCGTTTTGTCAATGTGAGCCGGAGCGACGCGTCACAAAGGCAGTTCGACCTGTTTGAGCCGTTTGGCTTTACAAGAGAAGAAACAGTCGGGCTTATGAAGGTCGCGCGGCTGTACGGCGACACAAAGAGTCTGGAGGAGGAATGTACCGCGTACGGGCTGACGCCGCGTGAGAGTTTTGAGTTTCATTCGTCTGGCGCACGGACGCGGCGGGTGACGGTTTCTGTGATGGTGCGGGAGTAGGTGCTCACGACAAACGAAATACCTTGCCGAATCGGCGTGGTTGTGTTATAATCAGATTAACCTATTTAAGGAGTCAAACCGATGTCCGTTCTCATCCGATCCGTTGACAAAACTTCTCCCTGCCGCCGCAAAATCAAGGCCGGGGACACCCTCGCCGCGATCAACGGCCATTCCATAGACGACGTGCTGGACTACCGCTTTTACGCCGTAGGCAGGCGGTTGACCCTTGAGGTCATAACCGCGAAGGGCAAGCGCAAAACCGTCGCCGTCCGCAAGGGCGAGGACGAGGATCCCGGACTGGTTTTCGACACGTATCTCATGGACAAACAGCGCGGCTGCCAGAATAAATGCGTGTTCTGCTTCATTGACCAGCTGCCGCCAGGTCTGCGCGAAAGCCTTTATTTCAAGGACGACGACTCGCGTTTATCGTTTCTTTTCGGCAATTACATCACCCTGACGAACATGACCCGCCGCGAGGCCGACCGCATCATGGAGATGCGCATCAGCCCCGTAAACGTCTCGGTGCACACCATGAACCCCGAGCTGCGCACGGAGATGATGAAAAACAGGAGGGCAGGGGAGAGCCTTGCGTATCTGCGGGAGTTCGCCGACGCGGGAATCGCGCTGAACACGCAGCTGGTGCTTTGCCCGGGGCTGAACGACGGGGACGAGCTACGCCGGAGCTTTCGGGAGCTTATGAGGCTGTATCCCGCGCTCAAAAGCGTCGCCGCCGTGCCGGTGGGGCTAACCGCGTACAGGGATGGCCTGCCGGTTCTGACAGGATACACAAAAGAAAAAGCCGACGAGGTCATAGACATCATCGACGAGTTTAATTGTGCAAATTATATAAAAAATATACCGCAATTGGCGTTTGCGGCAGACGAATTTTACATAAAAGCAGGGCGTGAAATGCCCGGCACGGACTACTACGGCGACTTTCCGCAGCTCGAAAACGGCGTAGGGATGTGGGCGTTGCTTCGGGAAGAATTCATGGACGCGCTGAACGGCGCCGACCTGTCCGGCGTATTGGCCAGGAGCGTCACGATAGCCACGGGTGAGGCGGCGTATCCGCTGATCAGCGAGCTTGCGGGACTTTTGCAAAGCGCCGCGAAAAATGTGAATGTCGGTGTAAAAAAGGTAAAGAACAACTTTTTTGGCAGTCAGATCACGGTGGCCGGGCTGTTGACCGGGCGCGACTATGCGGAGCAGCTCGCGGGCCTGGCCCTGGGAGACGAGCTGCTGATCCCGGCATCATCGCTGCGCGCAGAGGGCGATCTGTTCCTCGACGGTATGTCTCCGGAGGAACTGGGCGCGCGGCTTGGTGTGCAGGTGAGGGCGGTAAAAAATGACGGCGCGGCATTGCTGGACGCGATTTTGAGTTGAAACTTATTCGTCCCGTCCCGTGCTTTCAAACAGCACGATCCCAAGGCAAATGATCCCTAAACAGGGATTTACGCACTTGACGAGCTGGCCGGCTATGTCCATGGCACTATAATAATTCATAAGAGTGCCCGCCGATATGCGGAAGCATATGGCCGCTGTAACGATCGCCGTGACGCAGAGCAGACCGTATTTGAAGATGATTTTTGAAAACTTGCCCATGCCCTTGAAAGTATCAACGATTTCCTTGTATGTCATTATGTATCATTCCTTTCAACGACAGTATACCATCGGCGGACTTTTATTTCAATTCAAAAATAATGGAAGAACAGGATGGATCATCAATATGATCGGCATTTCGACCTCGTGCTACTATCCGCTTGAGACGGAAACCGCGCTTGAAAAAATCGGCCAGGCAGGCGCGCGAACCTGCGAGCTGTTCATTAATTCCGAATCGGAAACGCGGCCGCATTTGCTTGGCGAATTCATTAAAATCAAAGAATATTATGGGATCGAAGTGAATTCAGTCCACTGTATGACGTTCGCTGAACCGTTTTCGGTGTTCAGCAACTACTATCGCCGCTTTCTTGATTCTATAGACGAATATAAGCGTGTGTATGAGGCGTGCACGCGGCTCGGAAGCGGGATATGCGTCTTTCATGGCGAGCGGCTGCCGGCTAAAATTGATGAGGAGGAATATTTTGAGCGGGTCGCTGTGCTGTCGGAAGCGGCGCGTGAGGAGGGCGTGGTTTTGACGCAGGAGAACGTGGTGAATTTCCGCTCGCAGTCAACATCATTTCTCAGGCGCATGAGAAAATATCTCGGCTCAAATTTTAAGCTGACGCTTGACGTCAAGCAGGCCGTGCGTTCCCAAAAAGACCCGGCCGAGCTGGCGGAAATATTCGCTCAAGACATTATAAACGTTCATATCAGCGACCACGATGTGGACGGCGACTGTCTGCCGCCCCTCAGCGGAAGCTTTGATTTCGGAAAGCTGTTTACAATTTTAAATGATCATGGATACAGGGGAAATTATATCATTGAGCTTTACCGGGACAGTTATGAGGATGAGGCAGAAATAGTGGAATCCTATAAAAATATTGAAAAACTATACAATATATATTGCAATCATTAAAATGTGATGGTATAATCGTCTTAACGGATTTCATAAGAAAGGAATGATTGTAAATGAAATGCCCTTTTTGTGGATATGAGGAAAGTAAGGTAATTGATTCCAGACCGACTGACGAAGGGGAACGTATCAGGCGGCGCAGGGAATGTATAACCTGTACAAAAAGGTTTACCACATACGAGATCATAGAAAGCGTTCCTACCATTGTGGTTAAAAAGGATGAATCCCGCGAGGTGTTTGACAGAACCAAGCTGTTCAACGGGATGCTGCGCGCCTCTGAAAAGCGCCCTGTGTCCATTGGTATGCTTGAGAATGCCGTTACGGAGATTGAGACGGTCCTGCAAAATTCTCTCGACAGGGAAGTGACGTCCGAGTACATCGGCGAGCTTGCCATGGAGAAACTAAAGGCGATCGACGAGGTCGCGTATGTACGCTTTGCCTCGGTCTACCGCCAGTTCAAAGATATCAATACGTTTATGGAGGAGCTTGCAAAAATTCTCAGTGAGAAATAATCAGCGACTTTATTGCATCTTTTCCTGCTTGACCTTGTGATCCACCACGTGCCGCGAGGCAAGTTCATCCACGACGTCGTCCGCCGTTATGCCCATTTCCGTCATAAGCACCATGATGTGGTAGGTAAGGTCCGCGATCTCGAAAATCGTTTCGGCCTTGTCGCCGCCCTTGGCCGCGATGAGAACCTCCGCCGACTCTTCGCCGATCTTCTTCAGAATCTTGTCAAGCCCCTTTTGGAACAGATACGTCGTATACGAGCCCTCGGTCTGATTCAATTTGCGGTCAGCGATCAGCTCCATCAAACCGCCGACGGAGAAAGCGGGGGAGAGGTCGGGGTTTTCAAACAGAATGTTTTCAAAGCATGAGTCTGCGCCCGTGTGACACGCCGGGCCGGACTTTTTTACGTAGACAGCCAGCGCGTCGCCGTCACAGTCGTTGACGATGCGCGAAATTTGCTGAACATGGCCGGAGGTTTCGCCCTTGCGCCACAGCTCCTGCCGCGAGCGCGACCAAAAGCACGTCCGCTTTTCACGCACGCTGATCTCCAGGCTTTCGCGGTTCATGTAGGCTAAAGTCAGCACCTTTTTTGTTTCGTCGTCTACGACGATGGCAGGGATAAGACCTTGGTTGTCGAACTTAATTTTATCAAAATTCAACATAAAAACTCCTTATAATTGTATAATATATACAAAAACTATGTACTAATCAAATTCAGCCCACGCGCCCGAAGCACGCCGCAAAATTCTTTGAACGTTTCATCGCTCACGTGCGCGTTTTCCATTGTGCATGCCATGCCGCACTTTACCCATTTGTCGCGGCCATACTCGTGATAGCGAAGCACTTCGACATATATTTTATTTAAATTAGATAAAATATAAGAAAAATTTTGTGAACATTCAACAGAATCATTAAATCCGCCAATCAAAGGTATCCGCACAAGCATCTGTTCACGCTCCCGCGCGGCCAGCCGGATGTTTTGGATCACGGCTTCGTTTCCTGTGCCGATCACGGCGCGGTGGACGTCGTCGCTCGGGTGCTTGAGGTCAATGATGAGGAAATCCACAAGCGGGAAAAGCTCGCGCAGCCTCGGGTGGCAGCCGTTCGTTTCAAGCGCGGTGTTTACGCCGTTATCGCGGAGCAGAACGAGTAGGGCTTTCAGCGGCTCGAACTGCACCGTAGCCTCGCCGCCGGTAAACGTGACGCCGCCGCCGTCGAAAAACATCATGGACGACCGCAGCGATTCATCCAGCAGCTCGCGGATGTCCGTGCCGCGGTCAGGGCGCGGCGGTGCGAGTCCCTCAGGATTCGAGCACCACGGGCAACGCATATTACAGCCTTGAAGATGGTACACGAGCCGGTTGCCGGGCCCGTCCTGCGAAAAGTTGAAGCCTTTTTGGAATATGTCAAGCTTCATGATCAGTAACCCGAGGCAATGACTTTCCAACCGGCTGTGCCGCTTTCGCGCGTGAGGAACCACATCCAGTTTGTCTGGGTGGAGTTCGGCTCAAAGCCGCCGTTGCCGCCTTTTTCGTTGACCGTGAACACGGAGTACAGAACGATCACGTTTGCGGGATCCAGCCCGGTGATCATGCTTGTACCGCTGAAAGGCTGGTTGGCCGACTCGATCTCAAAATTTGACATGTCCTCGTCGTACCACAGGTCAGTCAGCTCGCAGCCCTCAAATTCCCTGAATTTTACGAGCACGGCGTCGCAAGCGGCCGTGATCTCTTCCTTGCTGAATTTGGCGGACGGGCTTTGGGTGATGTTCACGTTTTTGATCTTTCCGGCATTCATGTTGCACGCGGAAAGGGTAATGAGGGTCAGCGCGGCGAGGAATAAGGCGATGATTTTTTTCATGGATATGACCATCCTTTCTTGAAATTGGTGCAGGGCAGGGATTTCCGCCGCCCGATAGTGTAGAAAATGCTTATTTTATAATATGATGTTTTTCAGAAAACTATCTGGATCGTTCGCGAAATTTTCGCAAATTTGTTCGCCATCACAAGTTTTTGATATACTATAGACTTCTGGCAAATACTCTTTGTGAATACTTGTAAAATGTTTAAATTTGAGCATACACATTCTATAGCTATCAGAATATCCTAATTTTTTAAGATTCATTTTTATTTCATTATCAGTCTAAGGATTAACAATGTACACACAGTCTTTACAACACATAAAAGTTTATCCCCCAAGGTTTAATATAATTTTTTCACGCTATACGGCGGGAGCAAGAGGTTACATACTAATATGTCCGAGGCCGCCTTTAGCGGCCGCCGCCCTACAGCCTAAATCCTCCATCAACCATAAGCACCTGTCCCGTTAAGAATTCCGCGCCCCCGCCCGCGAAAAACAGTATCGCTTCGGCAACATCCATAGGCGTGCCTGCTCTGCCGAGCGGCGTTTCGCTCACGATCCGCGCAACCGCTTCGCTGTCAAGCTCCGCGTTCATCTCCGTATCTATGAAGCCGGGAGCCACGCAGTTGACCGTTATGTTCGACGGCCCAAGCTCTTTCGCCAGCGCTTTCGTAAAACCTATGACGGCAGCTTTCGCGGCGGAATAATGAACCTCGCACGACGCGCCGCTCACGCCCCACACAGACGACACGTTGATGATCCTGCCGCTCTTTTTGCGGATCATGTACGGCACGGCCGCCTGACAACAATTAAACACGCCGCGCATGTTCACGTCGAAAACGCGGTCGTAGTCGCCTTGCGTTATATCCGTGAACAGCTTCTGCTGCGCCGCGCCCGCGTTGTTGACGAGCACGTCCGCGCCGCCGCACTTCTCCTCTATCCCGGCGAACATGCGGCGGACGTCCTCCGCGTCAGTCACATCGGCCCGCACGGCAAAGGCGTCGTACCCGGCCTCTGTGAGATCGCGCACAAGCTTTTCCGCACGGTCGCGGCGCGTATGGTAGTGCGCGGCGACGCAAAAGCCGTTTTTCGCGAGTAAAAACGCGGAGGCGCTGCCGATACCGCCGGAAGCGCCTGTAATGACCGCACATTTTTGGTTTTTAATTAAACATGTCATCTATTGGAAATCCCATTCCTCCAAGTAAGCTCTGCAGCTTTGATTCGTCCTTGATCTCAGTGGCGGTGCGTGGAATCTCGAAAGGCTGTGCGCCGAATATAGAATCAAACATACTTACACTTTGCTTTTTAGTACCCGCCACGAGGGAAACGTTCTGCGTCACCCTTTTTCCGCTGGAGTCCACAAATTCAATCTTTTGCAAACCGTTGTTAAAATAGAAATTGACCTTGTTGCCGTTTTCGTCGACATACGATTCGCAATACTGCCCGGCCTGGCTGATCAGCCCGTCGTATTTCAGGGATTCCTCCGGGTTGTAGAAAATATCGCCGATATTATCAGCAATCAGCTTTCCGACTTCACCGATGTCGCCGAGTCCCGATATGGCGTTTGTCCCCGACGACGAGAACTTCGCGTATTCGTTCGTAGGAAATACGATATAGTAATCCCCGTTTTTGACAATTAGCCTGAGCTTGACCTGCAAAATTCCCATTGAC
>Ga0123353_10000505_pt1 | contig 48487 bp, 70 predicted proteins | sample TergutLab28metaG_3_FD_92763 | JGI IMG/M metagenome (GOLD analysis project Ga0123353, IMG submission 92763) | Labiotermes labralis P3 segment gut microbial communities from Petit-Saut dam, French Guiana - Lab288 P3 | ecosystem: Host-associated > Arthropoda: Insects > Digestive system > Gut ... | reverse complement strand
TGCGTGGTTGCCGTGTTAGCGTGACCCAAGCGCCGGGAGACCGCCATCAAACTTACCCCCTGATAGAGAAGAATCGAAGCGTGGGTGTGCCGGAGCGAGTGGAATGATATATTTCTGATTCCAATGTTCTCACAGAGTTCGGATAGATATCGGTTAGTATTTGCGCTATAAAGCTGTTTACCCTCTGTGTAATTGAACAAACGACAATCACAGTCACAAGTGTCCCTTTGGTCGTATAACACCCTGAGCATGGTCATTGTCTTGTCATCAATGTCCATCTGTCTTTTCGAGCCTTCGTTTTTAGTCGGGATAAAGCCCTTGTGGTATTTATAGTCCCAGGTCTTATTGACAGTCAGCTTGTTGTTTTGGAAGTCCACGTTGTCCCATGTCAATCCAAGCACTTCCGCATACCGCATCCCTGTCACGGCGGCGAGGTAAATGATTTGATCACGGATGAAGCTTGTGTTGTAAGTTGCATGTATAAGCGCTTTCCATTCGTCATAATCAAGGCATTTTATTTTTTCCGTTTCCTTCTTGCGCCCTGTTATTACTGCCTTTCGTGTCGGGTCGACCTTTATGATCTGCTCGTCGACCGCATCCAGTAAACAGGCTTTGATCTGCTTATGGAAACAGGACACGGTAAGTTTTCCGTGGGTCTTCGCGTACTCGTTTAAGGCCTGCTGATACGATGTAGCCGTGATCTGCTTTATGGTCGTTTCGCCAAAGTACTTTTCAATCTGCTTCAGTGTATTCTCGTACTTGATATACGTCGCATGTGTAACTACAGGCTCTTTGTAGGTTTCGATCCACGTTTTGAAGTATTGGTTCAGGGTCATTTCCTTTTTCATGTGTCACGTCCTTTATGGTACTCACATTTTCCATAACCCCATTCGTTTCTTGACCACATTTTTGCACCCTTTTCTACAAGACCTCTGCCTATATTGTTTTCATCGTATTCCCGAAGACACCAGTAGTGCCCGCCATCCGGCCAATGAGTGTTTTCTTTGCCATATACGCAGGTTTCACAAGTATTTGTATGCTCTTTAAGGCATCCAAGGCAACGCCCGTCTTCATGGTAAGGGTTACGCCTGTATAGTGTGCAACCTTCACATTTTTTCTTTCGTCCTGCCATCATTCTTCCTCGTCATCAGGCAGCCGGCAACGCTGGGAAGCGTTGCAGCGATCTACGCATGTTTTACAGCAGTCGTCACAACCCCAGTGTGCCGACTTGCATTTATAACAAGGGTCTTCTGGTCTGAACGCCTCATGTGTACCGTCCTGGAGTGCTTTTTCATCGTCCGACATCACATAATCCAATTGCTCAAGTATTGCGTAAGCTGTATCTATCGTTTCATTGGCTTGGTGCATTTGCCAATAGTCGTGATAACTGTCGCTCTCATACTCGTTAATTCTCAAGTATGACATCACGAACAGCATTCGCTCCGGCTCTACTTCGATCAATTGAGTAATTACATCTTTACAGGTTTGACCATCATCTTTTACATGACCAAGAAAACCCATCACCTTACTGTCGAAACCATAAAAGCCGTTACCGTCAATCATTTGACAAGCCGCAAATGCAGAAATGATGCTGAAGTGCTTTTTTTGAGGATTGAAGCTCCGTACAAACGACTGGCGCAGATTAAACGCAGTCCTAGCCAGTGCATCCAGCTTTTCAGCACGTTCGCGCCGTTCACGCTCTGCGGGGGTTTCTTCCCTTTCTTCCTTTTTATCATCAGCTTCTGTCTTTTCCCTATATAGGTTTATGCCACCATAAGAGGCGATAGTGTAGTAATACTTCACAACATCGGCATCCTCTGGTACCTTGATATCCTCCTCTCTGCTTATGTCGATATAGCACACATAGACAAAACCGGTATTATCATCGATTTCCTCAGCGAATGTGCTGAGTTGATCGACCAGGTGTTTTGTTTTTTCTTCGCTTTTCTCTGTGTCGATGGCCTTCCTGAGCGCAAAGTCAAAGTTTTTGGTACCAATTGTTTCCAATACTTCGTTCTTCCTGTCGATATCTTTGATTTTTTCGAGCGCTACATAGTCCATCAACGTAGCGCCGCGCTTCATAGATTTCTCAAATAACTGCTTGTCCAGGTCGAGTAGGTTCACGCGGCGCCGGACAGTAGTCTCGGAAAAGCCCGACATTGTGGCTATGGTACCGACACTCTCCCCTAGGTCAAGCATCATTTGGAATCCTTGTGCCTGCTCGTACACGGTAAGGTCTTCACGCTGCAGGTTCTCAAGCAACATAGTAGCGATTTGCGTCTTGTGGTCCATGTTCGATATGACACACGGAAGTTCTGTCAACCCCGCTTTTTTTGCGGCAGCCAACCTTCTGTGTCCGACAACCACCGTGTACAACGGATCGGTCTCTTGATTATCGTTGAATGTCATATAGCCTGTCGCCTGTTTTGTCCACCATGGAACGACGGTGAGGTTTTGCAGAACCCCGTGCAGCTTGATACTTTCGACAAGCTCTGTCAAATCTCCAAAATCTTTACGCGGATTGTCCTCATTCCGGGACAACCTGTGTATTTCGATATTTACGATTTCTGTAGTCATTTTTGGCTCCTTTTCTTTTTATTCAATGTCTGTGGTCACTGCTATGTGCGTCTTGATAACCTTTTTGATATCCACGCATATAGATGCGCGTCATGTATGCTGATAATTGCTCTTTGTTCATCTGCTTGACTTTCCTATAATCCTCTCGAGCCAACAGCGGTTTGTTTGCCGGCCCCAGTTCATTCGTCTCCTGGCTCGTCGTACTCATAGTCCGTTACCTCTCCACTTTCTCCGTCTTCCACAAATTCCTCAACTTTCTCCATATCCTCGCGGACCTCGTCAAAGACCTCGTTCACGATATCGCCGCCGTCATCCTCGTCGTCGATTGCCGGCAGGTCTTCTTCCTCCAAAGAACGATTCAGGATGATTTCGCGGTGGAAGTATTGCAGCCAGAGATAGTGCATGTTGTTGAACAGGTTTCTCAGCCTATTAAACAGGGCATCGTTCAAGCGGAACTTTCCGTCAGTTATGCAGATGTCAAGATCTCCGTCCTTATAGGAGAAAATAAGTTTTGCATCCTGGCTGATGTAGTTGTTCGTTTCATCATCAGCAAGCATGCTCATTTGGCCGCTCATTTCGCCGGTGGCTTTGATCGTCAATGTGATAGGGTAGGTCTCCTTCTTCAAGCTGTACACAAGGTTGTGCTCGTCGCAGATGCCCTGCAGCTTCTTTTTGTATACCTCGAATCTTCCTTTTTCTGTCATGCTCATAATTCTTTCCTTTCATTTTTTGCGGGGAGGATTGTTACCTCTACCCGTGGTTGATGTGTGTAATATTTCCGTATCTGGCAATCCACGATCTGCGCATCGTCCTTATACGCCAATTTGTTTAACGCATCCGCGATCGCCTTTAGCACGTTATCGCAGTCCGGGGTCTTGGTCGGTCGTATAAACCCTACTTCCATTGCAGTTTTCATTGCATGAGTTTCACTTTTCGGGATGGAATAGTAGGCTACTATCCGGAAATCCAGCATTTCGCCATCCTTGAATCTAATGCCTGTACACTGTCTGCGGTATTCCCACTTAACGCGTTCCTCATAGGCTTTCGTTGCATCGTCAGTGTAGGTCTGCCGGATGATTTTCTTCGTTGTGGGATTCCAAAACGCCTTAAAGCGTGGACGCCCTTTTCCGCGCGGCTCTCCTGTGACTGTAAACTTCGCTACCATAGGCTTCGCTCCTTTGCCGGCCTGCACTTCGTTTCTTCATTACATCCGCTGCACTTTGGAAAGCCGAGTTCTTCTTTCACGCAATCAGACGGAACATAATCCTCCCCTGTAACCGCTTTGTATACCTCCAGGTTTCCCCTGATCGCTATAGTCAACTCGTCAGCTTCGGGTAGAGCTTTCGCATTTAGATATTGCTTTATCTGTCCGGATACTGGTGCAAAACCTTTGGTATCATTATCCATAAACGCCTTAACAGCTCTCAGCACCTCTTCTTTGTCATACTCCGCAAACGTCGCTGTCCACGTTTTGACTTTTACGGCTCTCTGATTTTCCTCTAGCCTCTCGAAAGAATGCGGATATTCCGTCCTAAGTAGTTCGAGTATCATTTCAGTTTCTTTTGTTGTCATTGTTGCTCACTATCCCTATGAATGAATTGTTGCTCGTACCGCTTTGTCTGTTTCCGTATTCTGCTTTGAGTGGATATACTGTCTGCCAACAATGCTCGATCGACTGCTCAATGATAAGTATTTGCGTTGCTTCATCACCCGGCGCCATTTGTTCAAGTTTCCCGCGTATCGTTTTCATCGCTCGGTCTGTAGCAGGTTTTTTGATTTTCTTCCGCATTTCAAGAAAATCATCAATAGCGTTTTCAAACTCACTTTTTTTAACAACCTTAGCGGGGGCTTTTGGGGGTTTACCCCCTTTGGATTCGTTTTCGTATTCAGATTCAGAATCAAGATGGATTCGAGATGGATTCGAGATGGATTCTGCGCGCGCGCGCGAGGACATTTTTTTGTTGAGTTTTGTTTCACTCTGCGACAATTTATCACAAACTGTTTCCGAGTGTTGCAGATTGTCGCAAATTGTTGCAGGATTGCCGGAAAGCCTGTTCTCCGTAGTTGGTTCGGGGAACTTTCTGCGCGGCGTTCTGACGGTTTGCATGTCCTCCCATTGGTTTATGCAGAGGTATATTTCGCCATCGTATTCGTATAAAAAGGCCAATCCTACATTAACCAGAGCATTTCTATAGCTCAAAACGTCCTCTTCCGATACATTTTGACGCGGGTAAACCTTCCCGCAAAGAACGTCGGGTTCTCCAAAGAAGCAGCCGAAGTCGTCACAACAAAGTATCAATCGCCACCAGAACTTCTCCTGTGAGTCGGTCAACTTATTGACTTTTCGGCTGGTCAATGCGTTTTCATAGATTAATCTGTTTGGCATTGTGCTTGCTCCTTATTTGGCACTGGGGAACTGCGTGTGGCAGCTCCCCGCATTGTTAGAACGGCAGATCGCCATCATCCAGATCCAGTTCCGTGTACTCCGGTTCGGTGTAAACGGTCGGGGCAGGAGAGTATGGCCCACCGGCTGACGGTCGTCCGTCATCCTCTTTTTTGCTGTCGCCAAAGAAAACATTGTCGGCTACCACTTCCGCGCTCCTGCGCTTGTTACCTTCCTTGTCTGTCCAATCGCGTAACTGCAGCCGCCCCTCGACAACAGCCATCTTGCCCTTGAAAAAGTATTTATTGACAAATTCGGCGGTACCGCGCCAGGCAACAATGTCGATGAAATCAGTTTCTTTCTCTCCGTCCTCCTTCTTGAATGAGCGGTCGACAGCGAGCGTAAAAGATACTACCGCTATTCCGCTTTGGGTTTGACGCAGCTCCGGATCGCGAGTTAGGCGGCCCATGATGATTATCCTATTCAGCATTTGAGTCCTCCTCCTTCTTCGGACGTTCACCAAACATAATCATGAGCAACGGATCCAGGTCATAGGGTGACGCTGTGTTGAGATAGAGTTCTTCCAATATCTCAAGTCTTATTTCGCTTCTTATGAGTTTTTCGTATCTGAAATAGTCAATGAGTATCATGTCCTCATCCTTTGCTTTGCTAGTATTTCCCATAGTTTTTATCCCTTTCAAAATCCATAATCATTATTAGCTGTTGGCATTGCTTCACGTTGAACATACCAATATGCGTTTCTTCTTCCGGCAACCCCATCTGATCAGCAAGCCATTTATAAGCGTCGCTACGTCTGCCTTTGAATCGGCCGTGTGTCCAAACGGGGTCAAAATTTGCGTGTGCCATCTTTTTCCAATCCCGGAGCTCGGCGTTGGCTAGCCGGCCGAGCGGTATATCGGTGCCGCGGTGGACACCCACATAGGCACCGCAGGATCGGCAGAGGTAAATCATTCCGTAGGACTTACCGTATATTTCTTCACTGTCGACATAATCAGTATGCGTGTCACAGTAATCGCACCAAACAGTTCTCATAGTGTCACCCATTTACAAACGCAGGGTCGACAGGAGGATATCGCCGCACAAGCTCTGATCGAAACAAATCTATGTAGGCATAACCAACTTGTTCTTCATTGTCAGACCAATTGTCACCACTTTCTTCTATAGTGCGCTCAATCATTTTGATGCAGTTTTGGATATGGCTTGCGCTCATTTTACTTACATGTATTTGCGTTCCGTCCTTCGTTGTCCAGACACCTTCATCAATGTCACTCCAGACTTCTTCAAGCCAAAATATATGGTCGATGAATGCATCAAGCATCAACTCTTCACCTATTCCCATTTGCATTATCTCCGTTCTTCCTGCTCAAACCGCGCCAGTTCTTCCGGCGTCGCGGTTTCGATCCCGAGCTCCTGTGCTTCTTCGATTGTTCCAAGAATCAGCCGGTACATTTCCTTGCTATTCATGAGCGACGTCTGCTTATAACAGAGATAGCAGTTGAAGTCTTTTCCGTCCTCTGTCCGGGTGTCGAAGCACTTCACGTATGTGTACGGAAAGTGAGTTGCAACATCCACTGACACCGGGAGTTTGAAGCCGACTGTCAGGCCGTCTTCGTCTTTTGCCAATGTGCCATACTCAAGGACGAGCTGCTTTTTGACTTCCTCTGCGCCCATATCTCGCTCTTCGGCAATTTTACCGGCCAAAATGTGGAAGTAGGCGCTAGCATTCGCTGATCGTCTTTTTCGATATTTCTCGATAGTAATGGTCAGTTCTTTGTCCTTGAGATAATCGTAATGTTTCTCAAGGAATGTTTTGCGCTGCTTGTCTTTGAACAGCTCCAGGGTAATTCTGTATTTGCCGTCCATCGTCGTAAAGAGCTCTACAATTTTGCCTTTCATAATGCCAGCCACTTCTCCAGGTACCGCCCCATCAGGAAGCGGGTTTCAAGCCAATTGAAAAACTGCTCGATGATCGGATAGATGCTCTGTGTTTCATCGCGCCTATAGGTTTCCTTATAGACAGCGGATCCATTACTGATCAGATACACAAACTCGTATGCTTCCGGACATATCTCCATGTACATGGGGTGCTGTGTGCTGTCGATGTATTTACCGACCTCATAGCTGCCGGAGTACTTGACGTCAAAGATAACGCCAGCCTTGAGCGCATCGAACCGGCCGTATAGCAAGACGGGTACGCCGCGCACAGTTGCTTCTTTGTTTGCGCGAAACTGCAGGTGCGCCCCCGTCATATGGCTCGCTACTTCCGCAGCCGCAACGCTCCATCTATGGCTATCGTCAGGAGCGCCGACCACAGCGCGGTTGACAAGGTGCTCAAAGTCGATACCTTTTTGCATGGCTTCATTCGTCGGTATCGGTTCGCGGTCCAGCGTCAGCATGAATTCGTCCATCTTAGAGAGCTTACCCGGATCCGCGTCAGCGGTCTCGTATGGATTGTCCTTTAGCGTCCAGTACCACGATGTCAGGAGAGAATGGGTAACTAAATACCGCTCCATCACTTAGCCCCCTTTTTGTCCTCCGCAGTTTTCTCCGGGGGCTTTTCTGTATACTTTTTAAGCACAGGGTCGGCAAACAAGCCAAGCGCTTTAACATGCGCCTTGAAAGAGGCGTTGACTTCACGCTCCGACGTCAGCGCGTGTTTGATTTTCTTGAGCGCCGTTACCGCCTTGTTTGCGGTACCTGCATCGGTGACGGAGCGGATAATCTCGGCGCCGGCAGCAACAGCTGCATCATACGCTTCACGCTTTGCATTGTTTTCCGCGACCTCTTTTTCAGAAATGTTGTTATATGCGTTGAACAGCTTAATGAGGAAGTCATTAGCTGAACTCTCCGTAAGCGTTGGGATTTTGAGAACGCCGTTAATGCCCCGGGTACCTTTTGCAAAGTACCTCTCACAGTTCGACAGCCCGAGCGTACGATCGTTGCCGTACATTTCGACATATCCACCCAAGTCCATCGGCTGCCATACCGCGTCCCGTGTGCCGCCCTCTATCATCAAGCGCAGCCTGGCAACATCGCCGTCTTTTTCGTCTATTGCGTGGAATATGACCACAATATTCTTGTCAAGCTCCTTGTGGCAGTATTTCATCAGTCTGGCAAACTCCTTTTTTACAGTTCCATATCCAGCTAACGATAAACTGCCATCACGCTTTCCGTTCTTCGGGTCATTCTTGATAGCCCACGGTTTCATCAGCTCCAGCATTTCACCACCTGTATCAAATACAAGCGTATCGAACTTGCTGACGTTCACCGGCACAAGGTCGTCTAAAACTTCATCGTAAGTAGCCGGCTGGATATAGGGAACGCGGTATCGCTGCTCAATCCTATCTGCACCAAAGTCAAAGTCTATATGCAACGGATTAGGAGCGGAAAGCCCCAGTGTCGATTTACCTATGCCGGGATATCCAGCTATCAATATCTGAATCCTTTTCTCAATGTCCTGGATTTCGTTCGGATCTCTTATCATGATTTTCTCCTTTTGATATATATTTTTTGATTAGGTCTGCTAAAAGGTCTTGCATGGTTTTGTATCCGTCGCGCTTTTGGTACTGTTGCAACTTCGTGTAATCGCTTTCTTCTAATCTTGCGTGTATTCTATGGGTCAACCTATGACCGCCGCGTATGCGTCGCTTAATCACCTCACGCGACTCGGGAGCTAGTTCGTCAAGAATCGTGTCCATAACATTTGGTTTTAGTAAAATTCCATACTTTTCACCGTTTTCACACTTACTCAGCATGGTTTTGTCGAAAGAAGGGTAAAAGCGACGAACTATACTCACGATTTCTGATGCAGGGATATTCCGATTCCTGCGCAGCTTTGTCAGTTCATTTGGCATTTGAATACCTCTCAATGTTCTTGACATCGGGACCGTAACCGGTGTATAATCCGTTAAAGAATCCATGTTCCACTTGGGGACGTTTCCGTTGCAGCGGGACGTCTCCTACTTTTGTTTGGCAATCGCACGGCTCTTGCGGGTCAAGGCGAGCGCCGCAGTCAGGGCATTTCCTGTAATATGGCATTTGATTCGCCACCTCTCATTTTCGTTTCAACTCGCTGAACCCCATCGCTGGTTTGGATTGCACCTCGCGCAATGCCGTCATCATCAACACGAAAATAAATGCCGTCACTCTCAATGATTTTCATAACTCCACCTCGACAGACAAATACACTTCGCGGCTGCTGACATACTCGACATCATCAATGCGTGGGTATTCAGTAACGGAGTCGACGCCCATATTCTCTGCGCATACCGGGCATGGTAATTCGTAACCCTTAACCTCTACCTTTACCGTCACCTCTGCATCAGGATTTTGGTCTAGCAATTCTTTCATTAGTTCCCATACTGTCATCATGCCACCGCCTCGTTGATACGTTTCCAGAGCGCCGGCGCCATCGTTACGATTTTGTAGCCAGTATTCTCCAGTTCCGTGGATCTGTCGTAACTTTCGACTTCTTTGGCGTGGCGTGTGACTGCATTACCCAGACCGTAAAGTGACAAATCACCACCCTCTATCAGATGGCCGAGTATGCCCTTGCCCTCGTCCTGGTTAATGCTAAACTCCTTGGCAGTCAGCTCAACGATCCGCGGAGCGTCGACAGCAGCTATTCGTGTTGTGGTGCTGTCACGCAGCTTGTCAACCAGTTTCAGGAACCGTGCTTCATTGACCGCGGCGGCTACAGTGTCCTCCAGCTTCATCAAGAAAGCTTTGTCGTCTGCCTCGATCGTGGTGTCGCGGTAAATCTCATAATCACCCTCGCCGGATTCATTTATCCGGCCAACGTGGTATTTTCGCATACCCTCGTCAGCAGCTACCATCCCATTTGAACAAATAAGCCGGTAGAGTAGGGGATGTACGCTGACGCTCCCGTGTCCGACTTCCGAGTTACTTATAATGACGCCTGCCTGGACTGCGTCTCCTTTTACGATTTCTTGCTCCAGGCGCGGGTCGACTACCTTGATGTACATCTTAGTGTCCGTCAACTCGCAGCTTTTGATTTCCGCGCCGGGCATGCCCTGGATGATCGGCAGCACGGCTTGTGCTACTTCGTAATTGTCGATGCGGCGGTATCGCTCAGAAAGGAATGCTCGCGCGGTGCCGTCAAGGGTGCGCAACATTCTTCTCGAGGGGGTCTTTTTGAACCATTCGTTTACATTGGTCTCCAATAGGTCCGGATGTTCCTCTCTCATCCGGTCGTAATACTTCGCGGGGATTCCCAGGTGACGCCCGATCTGGTCATGCGCAACTTCGCTCACGCTGTATGATTCGCTCCAGACTGATTCGGCGTCGAGTATCTGTAGCACCGGGCCGTATACTTGCATGCTCATGCTCAGATTCTGTGTGTCTACCAGGAAATCCCGTTTCGCGTTCTGTTGGCGGTCAAGCTCGATCGCTAACTCTTGCAGTGTTCTACCGTGTTTCATATAGTGCTCCTTTCGATATAATGGGTGTCTGCTTGTCAACTCTGTTTTTTCTTACCACCATCCTTCGGAAAGTATTCGGGCAATAGGTCATAAGGTAAGCTGAGCACATCCAGCGCTTTATACATTTCTTCCATTTGCCATTGCACCTTTCCGGTCATTCGCCGACTCAGGCTTGTTTTGCCTATACCCAGTTTTCTTGCAAAGTATTCATAGTCCATACCCAATTCCTCTATTCGACTCCGGAGTATTGCAAATTGCTTTGCTCCGTTTTGGGAAGACGTTTCGGGTAAACGCTGCGGAGAGGTTTTTTTGTGCGCCTCATGTGCTGCGAGTTCACGCGCCAACTCCCTCGCTATTTCTTTTGCGAGAGCGCCTGTGTCGATGTGCGTTGTAATGATACCCGTGTGCTCCTCTATACTCATGTTATGCCTCCACTTAGCAGTTTAGATTAACTAAACTTTCTAGGTAAAAAAATAAAGGGGAATATCATCTGTTTCGATTTGCAAAAACTGACAAATATTGCAAATCTCATTCTGCGTGAATTCCCCTTTACCGTTCAGTTTCTGGCTGTATGTTGATGGCGCCATTCCACATGCCACCGCTACATCCTTATCCCTGACTGCCATTTCTACGGTTCGTCCTCTGAGTTTCGAATAGTTATATGGTCGCTCCTTTTCTTCCGCAACTTTCAAATCTTCACCACCTTTCGGTTCAGTTTGTCTAAACTATACCACCCTAATGAAACAGTGTCAATAGCGAGTTTATAAAATTGTAAATTTTATTTCCATAAACAGCAACATTGTATTGTATTGTCTAAACCGCCATGGTATAATACAAGTATGTCAGCGGAGGTGCAAAATGCAGGATAAAGTCTCATGTGCAGAGAGAATAAGGGAAGCTCTTATATTTAGAGGCCTTTCACAAAAAGAGTTGTGTGGTATGACAGGTATACCAAAAAGCGCAATGAGTCAGTATTGCACCGGGGGCTTAACTCCCCGCCAAATTAGAACACATGTCATAGCAATTGCTCTTGATGTTTCCGAAGCGTGGCTCATGGGATATGATGTACCAATGGAGCGCACAAAAAAACCCCAAGCCGAAAACGAGCTTGAGGATCTGATGAAAGTTCTTGGGGAGATTGGCGCACTTAGGGCAGATGGTTCACTCAGTAACCGTGGTCGCAAAGTCGTCGCGACTATGCTTCGCAATAACGCTGATATGCTCAAAAAGTTTATCAACGAGGAAGACTAAAACCTCACTGTTTTCAGGTATCGATTTGAGTATTCCGACATCTCGTGCGATTAGAGCTACTTCTCTATATGCCAGCAGATGTTTACTCAACTTAACCAGCTCCTTCATATTCTCAATTGGGAACAAAGCTTCTACAGAGCGTCCTAATGCATGAGAAATGTATATGGCTGTATCGACATAAGGTATACGTTTTCCGCTTTCTATTTCACTAATTGATGACCGACCCACTTTGGCAGCTATCGCCACTTCTTTCTGTGTCATATTCAGAATCTTTCGAAAGTGCCTTACCAGGTTATGCATTTTCTTCTCTCCTGTAATTTGTTATTTCGTTAGAATATAACAAATTACGGAGAATAGCTTAAAATGTCTGCATGTAGACATTCTGGATTTTAAATTGTAACCTATTTCCCGAGTTAATTGTTAACATTCTGTGAATTATTGTGATAAATGTCAATATTCATTCTGTTTTTACACATTATTTTGCTATTTTTTAGATTTTTATGGAGGCTACCCTTATGGACAAGGTAACACTCGACTTTGAAAATGACATCGTCGAATGGGATGCAGACAATTATAAGGGGACGGAAAGTTGTCCAGGCTTACGTGATCGCAAGGATGATATACTCGCAGCGATGGGGTATAAAACGTGGGATATGAGTAACGTTGTTAATGCAGCAAACTCATTCATCAATGGCGAAATCTCGGCTGATAAAATGAATGACATTTTTGACACTGAATTAGAAACGTCGAAGACGCTTTCTTTCTTACCGCTGAGAGTTAGTGCTATCGATGTTCTGCATGCTGCAAAAGAAACATACGCTAACTATGGCGATGAAACCTATGCAAAGAGCAAATCAAACGGCTTTCTCAGACGGTGCGGCGTCACACCGGATCACGGTCCAACTCATCCAATACGCAGAGAAACCCTTGAACGTGTCATCTTTGCTATGCTTGACGAAGAGTCCGGAGAAGTATTCTGGCAGAATTTGCTTCACAGATTGGAGCCAAAACAATGATGTATATTTTAGACGAGAACGGAAACCCCGTGCCTGAATACGATTTCGTTAAATGGGCTGACCGGTTTCAAAATAGCGACCGAACGGTTGCCCGATATGTGTTAGACGATGTGATCATATCTACAACATTTCTCGGTACCGACCGCTCATACGGGCGCGGAGAGCCGGAGCTGTTTGAGACAAGGGTCTTCGGTGGGAAACACGATGGTGCTCGCATTAGATATGCCACCCGCGACGCGGCATTGAAAGGTCATACCGAGGCTGTTATAATCATTACGAAATCAAATATGAAAGGGGAGCGTAATCATGATAGTAACGACGTCGCATAATGTAGAGGGGAAATCCATTACAAGCTATCTCGGGATAGTGACTGGAGGTCAGCTATTCGCTTTGTCTGTTGGTAAAAAAGGTGCTCACAAGGTTTGGAATTCAGCAGTTACGGATGTTATAGACTTGCTTAAGAAGGAAGCGGCAGCACTCAACGCAGATGCAATAATATCCGTGCGGTTCAACAATGACGATGCGCGGGTCATGGCTACAGGCACCGCGGTCAAGCTTGGATAGTTTAAAGAGGTAAAACGGGAGGTATCAAAATGAGAAAGAACGAAGCAAAGTGGGATGAAAAGAACAAGCGGTGGCGCATTCAGGTTCAGAAAGAGGGGAAGCGTCGCTCTTTTGAGGACCGAACGCCTGGTCCAAGAGGGAAAGCTGCTGCGGAACGCAAGGCTGACAAATGGTTTGAGAGTGGGGCAACAAACGAAAACACCCTCTGTGATGATTTGCTTGACCTCTTTTACGAAAAGATAAAGCTGACTACCGGCACATCCCAGAAGCGCACTACGGAGAGTTTTATCAGAATATACATAAAGCCACGAATCGGTGCACTCAAAATAGGAAGGCTGACACAGAACAATTTGCAAGCCATTATCGATCACGCTTATGGCGACAGGGAAGGAAAGTATATCGATCTGGATGGCAAGTACGTCGACAAGAACAAAAACAAGCTATCTGAAAAAACATTGAAAAACCTCAGGTCAACGATAATGTCATTCATGAAATTCTGCCGTGGCGAGGGGTGTACACAATTTCATCCGGAGACACTTACTATCCCTGCATCTGCGGAAAAAAGCCAGAAGACAATTTTAGGAATAGACGATTTAATAAAGCTCTTTACGATCTCAACCACAACATTCAAGGGGGAAGTTGTAGAGGACAGGTTTATTCACGCATACAGATTCGCTGTTGTTTCGGGGATGCGCCCCGGGGAGGTTTGCGGGTTTAGACATACCGACCTCAAAGATGATCGCGCCACTGTATACAGAAGCATCAACGGTTATCAAGAAACAACATCCGGTAAAAACCAAAATGCTACCCGTACATACAAGCTTGGTTGGTGTGCACAATGGGTACTGGAGTGTCAAAAGCGTATGCTGATAGAGCTCGGCCAGATATCACCCTTTGTTTTTCCCGGCGCCGATTTGAGTAACGCAAAGCAGGACACTGTCTATCGGGCGTGGAAAAAGTATTGCAGAGTGAACGAGATAACAGTCGGTACCCAGCCTTATGAAATGCGCCACACGTTCGTTTCGGTCAACACGGATATGCCGGAGTTTTTAAAGCAGCTCGTTTTGGGCCACTCAAAGAACATGGACACGCACGGTGTTTATGGTCATGAAAAGGCAGGTGACATGGATAAGGCGGCTGCATATATCGACGCCGCATTCAAGGAAATTTTGGGAAAGGCGTTAGGTTGGCAGTAAGTTTGAAAAGGAGAAAAAATAATTCCAAAAAATAAAAGTGCACCAAAAGTTCACCAAATCACCATTAAAAAATCCCTAGAGTCGATGCGGCTCTAGGGTTTGTTCATGGTGCCTCCGGTCGGAATTGAACCGACAAACATGGTTGATAATTATTTTAACATGTGGTATGCTGATTTCCAAAAGTGAGCATTTGCAACGGTTCGCGGGGGTGCGCATTGTCGGAAATTATCATTTGCGAAACTGTCAATACCACTTGTGATAATTAAAAATGCACCAGAAATGCACCAGAGATAGTCGCGAAATGTCCGCATTGTTGGACTCGTATAGAATGTACGGACTACACTATACCAAATATTTTCCTTATCTTCAAGAGGAAAAACGAAATTTTATACATGGCGCCGCGATTTTTCTTTTTATACCGAATAAAGCGTTCTTTTCTCAGAATATTATCATCACGATATACGTTATATTACACCAATTAAGAGCATACAAATAGAATCATAGTTACAATCTACCGTAAAGGAGCATAGCTATGATCAGAATTATACTATCCACCCGGCTTGGCGAGCGGAGGTGGACGCAGGCAGACCTTGCCCGATCGACGGGCATCAGGCCTTCGACCATCAACGAGCTCTACCACGAAATTGCAGAGCGCATAAACCTTGAACACCTCGACTTGATTTGCGAAGCGCTAGAATGCGAAATAACGGACATTATCGTACGGATGCCAAACAAAGACTTCAAGATGGTTAAATCCAGAACTGGGTCTGCACCGCAACCAGAAAAGTAAGCTATCTCCCCAAGCCCGGGTAAAAAGCCCGGGCTTTTCCTTGAAAATATTTTATTAAAAGCCCGAAAGTTATTGCGTCGCAATGGTTTCCCTTGACAATACCGTGACAATCTCGGTGTACAATAAGACCATAAAACAACACAGGGAGGGCACGAAAATGATTAAGAATCAGAAGTTTGGGGTGGAAATCGAACTCACAGGAATCACAAAAATAAAGGCTGCTGAGGTTCTCGCTGAAGTATTCGGCACCGGATCCGGATATGGCCGCATGGTTAACGATCAGAAAAACCGCGTATGGAAAGTTATAGGGGACGCTTCTATCGCAACATGCCGCGGAGAAGCCGTCGAAGTTGTCAGCCCAATCCTTACCTATGATGACATCGAACTCATACAGCAGGTTCTCCGTGAACTCCGTCATAACGGCGCGATTGCAAACGATTCCTGTGGAATCCATGTACACGTCGACGGCGCTAACCATACCCCCGCATCAATCAAAAACGTTATGAACTTCATGTGTTCCCGCCAAGACCTCATATATGAGGCGCTGGCGGTCAAGACGAGCAGAGAGCGTTACTGCAAAAAGGTCTGTCCGGCATTAAACAAAAAGTTCAAGAAAATCAAAAACCTTGACAGAACCGCAATGGAAAACGCGTGGTATTCCAAAGTAAATCATGACTACCGTGATTACGGTCGCACCGACCACTACAACCAGACTCGCTACCAGTGCTTAAATCTACACAGCTATTTCACTCGCGGTACATTGGAGTTTCGGATGTTTAACGGCACGACACATGCCGGCGAACTCAAAGCATACATCCAATTCGCTCTCGCTGTCAGTGCATGGGCGATCGAAACCAATGACAGAAACGTATTCAAATCCACAGATAATTACACTGCCGAACAGAAAGCGGAACTCATGAAGGGTGTCCTTACCAACCGCCTGGGCATGACCGGAGCCGAATTCAAGACCGCGCGGCTGCACCTTACGAAACACTTGAAAGCCACCGCCCTGGTTGCGGCTGCGTAGAAGGGAGAGCATCATGTATTACATTGCATACGGAAGCAACATGAACATTGAACAAATGTCTCAAAGGTGTCCCGGATCCGTCAAGGTCGGAACGGTAGCACTAAGTAACCACCGCCTTGTGTTCCGCAAGCACGCCACAATCGAAGTCGCTTATGGCTACCACGTACCTGTCGTGGTCTGGAAGATAACCGCCCGGGATGAAGCCGTGCTCGACATATACGAGGGAGTGCCGCGATACTACCGCAAAGAGTACATACTTCTCAAGATAAACGGCAAGGTACACGACGCGCTAGTCTACATCATGAACGGCAGCGGACAGAGCGCACCAGCTCAGCATTACTACGACGTAATCAAGGACGGCTACGAGTCCGCTGGCATCGATATAAAAGTATTGGAAAAAGCATTGACTGAATCGACAGAAAGGAGCACGCAGCAATGAACTGTAATTTTTATGAGGAAGACACCCACGCGAAGGCCGAGCACGACAGAGAGTGGGAATCAATGCCAGACTATGTCAAAAAGCAAATTGAGGAAGAGAGCGCGTACATGGAAGCGCACACACCGCCAAGATCGCCGTACAAATTCGATAACCTGCCATGTCAAGAGTTCTGCAAACACTTTGTAGTACAAGACGGATATCCCGGGGAAACACTCTACTGTTGTAGCCACGCTGAGAACCGGCAAATACTCGACGGAGATTCCGTATTCAATGGCATGGACGATCCGTGGAAGATAGGCAGATTACTTGACGCGATTTGTTAAGTCGAAACGCTCTCGGAGCGTACACCGAGGAATGACCGCCCGGTGCTGAAGAGACAGGTCAGAAAGGAATACAAAATGACAAAGGCAGAATTAGTAGAACACATCTTGAACATCACTGAGCAGTACAAGAAAACACAACTGATGGAAAAACCCAAGGCAGAGCTCGAGACGATCGTCGACGAACTGACGAAAGCACAGGCCGAAACCATGGCCGACGATACCGCACTCGACGCATTGGAAACGCAAATGCTTGCATTTATCCCCAGCCTGACAGACTATAGGGGCACAGATTCTGTAATGAAAGCCCGGGCGTTCATCCAGGTAGCTGAAGACACTTTCAACCTTCCGCTCGAAAGTTGCCGGAAAATATTCCGGGGATTGCGGAAGAAAGGCTACTACACATCAAAGGGTAAGAAGGAAGGCCAGACCAGGACGACATTCCAACTTACCGACCTCGGCATTCAGTACCTCACAGAAAACAACCTCCTGACTGCTGCCACCACCGAAGCTCCGGCAGCGTGAGCTACAGTGTTGTTGCAACGCCGCACACGGCACGGTAGAGACCCGCCCCCTGTAGAACCACGCAAAAAAAGAAAAAGCCCTCACACCGCTTGTAAACGGCTGAGGGCTTTCGATCGCTTGGATGATTTAGCAGTCCTATATTATTCCCTTGCGTATTGCATAATCCCGAGCGGCGGGGTCAAGTACAATATTATCTTCGTAATCGTTGGGGTCGTATCCCTGGCTCCGCAAGTAAAGCCAAACATAAGAAACATAACCCACATGGGCGCAATACTCCTCGATCGCCAAAGTGCAGCCGGGCAGAACAACGCCGTCTACCAATACCCGGACGTAGCCGTGCCCGTTGACAACACAAAACTCTGTTGATACTGTCTTTTTCATGGTCGCAGCCTTCCTTGTTTTTATGCCATCATTTCACCATAACAAAATAGAGAAGTCAATGTTTTTATTGTACAGTATTCCATAAAGGAAAAACCCCCGCAAGCCGAAGCAGCGGGGGCGTTAGTATTGAAGGTTTTCAGGCGAGTTGCTAAATTGCAGGTTATTATGGAATACGCAAAAGAAGTCCCGGAAGAATGGTATATGGCTCTCTGATACCATTCACTGCTGCAATATCCTGCCACGGCCTGCCGACATTAATACCGATACGGTAAAGCGTATCGCCGGCAACGACTGTATATGTCTTGCCAGTCGATAGAGATGCAGGGGGTGGTGGAAGCGGCACAATAGTCTTTTCTGCCACGCGCTGCGTAAGGCGTAGCGCTATCCAGCGACCTGCGAGATCCTTATCCTCTGCAATCCGTCCAAACAAAGAATACCCGCCTGGCGCTCCGCTGTCAGGCCCTTGTTGCTCTCGGTCGATCCGGAAACATTTAGGGCTTCTTATGCCCTCTTTAACTATTGTGGTATTTGTTCCTGCCCCGGATCGTATGTTGACTGGACCACTTATGACTTCCACCAGATAATTAACTGTCGTAAGTGTCTGGACAGGTGTTGACGTTTGTGCAGACGCAGCGCTCTCTGCCGCGATCGCCGCCTTATTGCCGCGCTGATATTGGTCGTTCGGGCCGCCCGGACGCTCTCCAAGCGCAAAAAACGGATGTAAGCAGCAATGCGCGTTATTGCCCGGTCCCGGATTGTAGGCGGCTTTGTACAGCAGTGGTTCATGGTTGTACGTAAACAGTCCGAAACCAAACATCGTTCCATTCCGCGCCGGTGCGACAACCGAACGCGCCGGCCATCGGGAATCGCGCGGATTGCCTTTTGTGATTTCGCAGATAACATCCCAGTCAGCTTTTGTTTCCGGCTGATAGTCAATATGCCAGTAGCTGCCAAGTGCGCAGCGAACATTAAACTTACGTCCAGTCGCTACGTCGAGGATCTGGATAACGCCGTTTATGCTACCTGCAGCTTCCAGTGCTTTTCTTGTCGATCTCTGTACATTACTCATCGTCATGCATCCTTTCGTATTCGCTTGACTGATGCAGCCGGTCATGGCGATCACGGTTTGATTCGTTATCGTACCTGAACATTTTGTAGCCAACCATGTAAACCATAAAGGCCGCAACTCCTAAAACAACACCTATTACTAACCATACCCAAAAAGTCATACTATCGCCTCCTGCTCAATTTCCAAATACACGCTTTCCGCAGCGTTTGCAAGTATAAACGGTATATACTACCGCCATGCCACACACACATCGTCCTACGCGCTCTTTGCGCCACCTGTGGAGTCCAAATCTGCACATCATGGCTGCCTCCTTCGATTACGCCTTTTGTACCACCAGTTAGTATGCTTGCCAGAGCCAAATGAAACGGCGCCAACGAACATAAATAAAAAAACAACGGTTTCGCCTGCAAGGATTACCGTTGCGATTATCAACAATATCTGAACTAACCACATCATGACCGCTCCTTTCTCTGTGCTTCGAACTTTTTGGACCGCCGCACAGATGCGCCAAATACGCTGGATCCAACACACAGAATACACATGATGGATAACACGATACATATGCTAGCAAGAATCACGATTATCATGGCTTATCCACAAACTTGGCGAGCCCTTGCTCCAGGACGGCTGACTCGATCTGCGTAGATATCCATTTTGGGACATCACCATGCGTCTGCGCTATGAGACTTCTCGCTTCGGCATTCAACAAATTGTGAACCGCAGCCTGTGATAACTTAAAAGCGCATCTTTGCTGATCAAGGTCAAACTTACCGTTGTTTTTCTGTTCGGCGACATAGGTTTGCGTTGTGTTGTTAACAACCGCCCGGATAGTATCTCCGATATGTGCAAACATTGTTTCGAGATACTCGCTTTTAGACGACTCCGCGTTAGCCTTGATGATTTTGAATGAATACCAGACCTTTACTCCAACAATAACTAGGATCGCGAGCGTCAACGCTATCATCAGTATTAACAGCACTGTAGTATCAAATGTGTCGATAAGCATTTATATTCCTCCTTAAAAATACACCGCCCGGAGGCGATGCTTGATTACTGTTACTACCATCTTCATTATGGTGCCCCAAACACACTGGAACCCTTTATCTGCTCTTCGAGGATAGTGTTTACCTGCTCTGTGTTAAGCCAACCTTTACTGATAGCAATTTGGCCAAAAAAAGAGCTACGTTTGTCCGCTACAAGAAGGTCAACCCCGGCACCTAACTGGTGCATCCCATTAACCTGCTGTCCAAGGCTTCGATCGATACGGTCATAGATCTTTACTAAATCATCCGCACTTCGTTGCTGGTTTTCCTGCAAGCTTCCCAATGTATGCTGCATATTCATTACACTGGTCACCAAATCGTTGACGCTCGCTACCACATCATTCGCGCGGTTAATGAAAGAATCAGTCTGTTGAAAATACTTCCGAAGAACCATCCACATAAAGAAAAACCCGATACCAGTAATGCCGAGACTGGAGAAAAGCGATATTGCAATTTGCTCCATTAGATACCATCTCCTTTTTCAGTTTTTATCCTGATGATAGCGGATCTGGCTCTGAGCGCCTCAGCCCTCATTTTAATCACCAGGACTGTGATAAGTGTCAACACAGAGACTGACATGATAACTGTGGCTATCAATAACGGTCGCTGTGCTTCTTTTATCTTTGCGCTGTAATCGTAATATGTATGCGCCCAACTGGACACGATGATATCAGTGTCAATGATGCTGAGCGATTTATTTATGATTGATCGCAGCGTTTCTTCACCGGGTGCAAAACCAAACGCTGACTTCACTTGAATGTTGTAAATGAGGTTAGATCGATATCCAACCTGCCCATAAAATATATTTATCGCTAAAAGTTGATCGTTGCGTCCCATCGTAACATCGATATCTCCGTTTATAAGCGCACGATATAGATCGTCCGAGCAATCGAAACTCACTACATACTCGTGGCTGGGGTAAAGATTGTGAAATAGTGCTTCGTATACTTTTCCGTGAACTACACCTACCCGCATGTCATGTACATCGCTCCAGCCCAGTGTTGGGAGATTCGATTTTGAGATTAAAGAATAGAGGTCGGAGGAGTACGGGTCAGAATATAAGTATTGTACTGTGCGGATTTCCGGGCATAGTAACTCCGTTATCATTGCGGCCTCCCCGTTATCAAGCATAGTAATAAGATCCAGCCATTGATCGTCGAGGGTGCTGACGCGCTCAAACGTAAGCCCGGTAAGCTCGCTTATGACATCAAAGATATCATGCGCGATACCGAGCCATTCGTCGTGATAAACACTGTAAAAACTGACAGGGTAGTTACTGTTCTCCGTCACATACCGCACCATTGGTGTGTTTTGCAAATACGTCAACTCATCATCTGTCAACGAATTCAAAAATGATGCCCTTATCAGATTAATCTCATTTGGATTGGTCTTGTGAACCGTAGGAAAGATGTAAGTTGTAGGTGTCGCACATGATACTAAAAGAGTTAAGACCAATAATGTTAATACCCACAACTCAGTCTTGAGAAACTTCACGATCCGCTTCAACGTCTGCCTCCTTCCATGCAAAAAGACAACACTTTTCGGTGCTGCCTTACTATGCGTTTATCTATTCTATTACTCCGGCCAGTCCTCAGACCAAGATTTTGTGAGGACGAAATCCTCGTGCACTTTTTCTACCAGGCTTTTATTGTCGCAATGCGACAGCATGCCGCGGTAGCTTTGGAAAATACTTATTGCCTTTTCGAGCGTGATTCTCCGCTCAGTATATAGCGCCCGTACGCGCTTGAGCCGCCGCTTCATTTGTAGCGTTGTCGACTTCCGGATGTGTAACTTGTCGCTCCAAATGCGGAACCCTGCAAACTCGATGCCGGTGTTCGCCTTATGGATGGACGCGTTACTGAATTCCAAGCCGAGTTCCTCATGCAAAAATCGCTCTATTTGTGCTTTGATTCGATGGAGCTCAGACTTGTCATATCCGAATATCAGGCTGTTGTCCATGTATCGGATATAATGTTTTATTCGTAGGCTGCGCTTCACGTACTGGTCAAGCTCGTTGAGTACGATATTAGCGACCAATTGCGAAAACAGGCTGCCGACCGGTATACCGATGCCCCAAATCCGAGGCGTATTCTCTACGTCAAAAGCATCAACAGGAAGTCCAAACGGAGTAGTGCGGCTTCTAACTATAAGTTCGAGCAACCACATCATCCGTTCATCCGCTATCTTCTTGCGGAGCACCCTGATTATGACATCGTGCGGTATGCGGAAAAAGTATTTTCTTATATCCATCATGAGGACATAGGGTGTGCGCGGATCGTTATCGAACTGTCGTAACCAGTACTGGATCCGTCGCGCTGCTGCCAGATCACCGCGCCCCTTTATGCAGCCGTATGTGTCAGTAATATAAGTCCGCTCAAACAACGGGCGCAACACGCTATATATTGCCCATTGCATGACACGATCACGAAAGGGGAGTATCAGGATTATCCGTTTTTTCGGTATGCGGACAATAACTTCCTTGTACCGCCCCACTTCATACGACTGGTGAATCAAATGGTTTTGCAGATTTATCAGTTCTTCCTCGAGGTTGGCGGTGAACACAAGGACCTCGTCACGATACCGCTTGTTCTTTCGTGCTTCGAGGTAAGCGTTGTACAGCGTTTCATAATCATAGATTTGCTCGTACAGGTTCTTTTGCGTCTTCACCTGCCGACCTCCGGGAGTGCCGCGTTGTGCGAGTTTTCGACCTGCCCGTCGACAGGCTACTAATGGCATGCGCGGCTGTTTTAGTTTTTCGCCGTTCGGACGATGCCGCCGACGTGGAAATGAATCCCTTTATCTCCTTCTGTACTGACCGACAGCCCTTGAGCTCCCGACATCTGACTACGAAGGTAAAGCACCGCGAACCCCAATGTTCGTGTTCACGTTCCACGGATAGTTGTTACAGTTGACCGCACGCGGCCCGGCAATCACACCATTGTTCCAGTTGCCACCCGATATCAGCGCTACGATTCGTTCCCTCTATTGCTTTGCGGATTGACTTTGGATCCACCCGCCGAGCATCTTGCCAATTTCGACTACCTTTCCGGACCAGACTTCATACTTCTTTAGCGGTATAAAATGTAGGCTGTAGGAAAGCCGGATGTATACCTTGAGCTTCGCAACCTCTATGTCAAGGTCACGAAGCGTAGTCTTTTTGTAATACTTTTTCTGCGCTTCGATAGTGAGTTCAAGCATCAAGTCCATGCACCGCTTTATGTCAGATGCGAGTGCGAATTTTTCTGATTTTGGATATTGAGCAAGAGCAAGGTAGGCGTACTCCATCATGTCAAATACCTTTTGTAGAATCTTCAAGTCCTCGATTGGAAGCGCCCCCCCATACCAATGTACAAGAATAATATCATGGTGCTGATATTGTGCATCGGTTCTGGTGCGAAAATAACGGAATACGTTATTTTGAAATTTCGCGCGGACGCTCGACTATCGTCGAGCTAACAGAACACAAGACGCAGATTACAGGGAATCACAAGCACCGCGAACCCCAATGTTCGTGTACACGTTCCACGGATAGATGGCACAGCTGACCGCACGCGGCCCGGCAATCACACCAGGGTTCCAGCTGCCACCCGAGCGCAGCGCAATCAATTGGTAGCCTGCGTTCATGTATGCTTGTCCCTGATCCGCTCCTCCAAGTACATCGCGGTATGTAAATGATGACTGTATAGATGCTGCACCAGTGCCCGAATCGTATCGTGTTATGAATTCGTCCATCCACTCCCATACATTGCCTGTGGTATCTCTGCATCCGACAGACGATACCGCAGGCGCGACATATCCGGTGCGCTGACGGGCTGTATTAGTAGTCATGGCCCAGGCGTTTGTGTTATTGTTATCCGCTCCTGCAGGAGCGCCGAGTGCGTACCTGCAAAATTCAGCATAGGATGGCATTCGTTTTCCCGCAGCGCCCAGCATTTCATTCTGCGCATACCAGTTATGCCCCTCTGTACCTGTTGTTGGTAATTCGTTGTATGCTGACTTAACGCCACCGGCGCCGTTTGCGCTTGACAAATAAATGTCTATCCACGTACCGGATCCGAGATAAACCATTCCTTCCGGTGAGCACTTCGGGCGGTGCGACAAAGTCCATACCGATCGTGGAACAATGCCCTGGAAGATGTTGCTTTGCCATCCAGCGCCGCGTTCAACGCCTGCCGCATTTATCGGCTGCATCTTCTCATTATGGCGTCGGCATTGACCGAAATGGAAACCGCCTATCTTTCGGGAGTTATCCGCATTGAAACCGTTTGGGAAAGTACTGTTAAGCGAAAGTCTAAAGATTTCATTGTCCCCACCATTATCGCAGATATACACATAGTAGTCAGAACCCATCTGAAAACTTGTGCCGGCGTCGAGGTTGCTTGTGTCCAGGGTTAAACGATCTGTTTTAAAAACCGCATCACCAACTGCGAGCACCACGTCCTCGTAGACAAGGAGAGTGTCGTCGCCTGTAGCGGCCAGGTATTCTGTACGAGGAGATACGATATCTGTGATCGCTGACATTTTTGCCGTAGTAAGCAACGACCGCGGATCCATCTTAGTGGCATCGTCGATCATAAACCTCATTGTTCAAGCACCCCCTGGATATAATTGATTTCAGCTACGTCAAACTTTTTTTGGAAGGCATTATCAGCCATGAATACCGAAAGCACCGTTTTGTCTGTCGGTGCTTTTGATAGCGTGATGTGTGTTTCGGCGTACTGTACTCCCTCTTCGTCGTTTTCTTTGTCCTCGATGTGTTTTACTTCCTTGACGGTCAGGCCTTCTGCCGTAGTGTCGCCTTTTTTGCATTCCGGGAAGTAGTATGTCGTGATGGTCGCACCCTCTACAGAAAGAATCGGCACACTATGGTACTGCTTGGCAAGCAAGTCCAGGCAGCGCATTAAAAGCGCCGACTTCTCCAACTCTCCGTTTTGCGCCATTGCAAAAAGGTTCTGCAGGTCTGCGCGGGTCTGGATATTTTTAGGTATTCCTCTCATTGCTAACTCCTTTCCATTAAATAGGCCGCTCCGAGATGCGAAGCGCCGAGAATTGCGGCGCCGCTTGCGAAACCGCCAATGGTAATTTGCATCCACGTATATACTCCACCGCTCGTGTCTATACAGACATAAAGCGAGCCGGTATCAACGTTGAGGTAAAACTGTGATATGGCACCGGGCGTGGTACTGGTCGGGTCGACCATATCCAGCCGCGGCCGCATGAGCGTCGGATCTATCGTAAAATGCCACGGTGCTTCGTTACTGAAAGCGATATTTGCATAGAAAACAAAATGGTACTCCGGGATGTCGGTCCGTGACGGAACATACAAACCTTCATCGTCTTGATCTTGTAGAATCACCATCAGTACAGGTGCCTGACTGTCGATGTGAGCCCAGATCCCAAATTGCGTCATTTGATAGCTCGATGTGAGCTCGATGTTTGTAATCAAGCTCCCGACCTGCTTACCATACTGGACGTCCTTTGACTGCACTATAGGGAACTGCTGCCGGGGATTGACAAGCGAGGTTTGCTCTTTCAAAGTATCAGGCGGCACCGTGCCGATACCACCTACCGAATAATCAAGATATAATTGCTTGCCCTCGAGGACTTGCTGCAAGAGCAGCAGCCCCGCATTTGTTACGGTTGCATCACTCCAGGTCATTCATATCCACCTCTACTTTCATGGTTATTTCTCCAGAAAGGCACGTAAGGGCTGTACCTGTGTACGCGATGTTATCCCCGAACGGTCTGGCTGTGTACTCGATGTAATACGGAGACGAACGGAGATTCTTATAAAATTCAAGCCTGTCGAGAACGCGCTGATGTTTCACCGGGTCGACATCCTCATACGTTGCGTCGATGTGCAGCAGAAACTCAAACGGTGGGCCTCCGTACTGAAACCACTCGCTGATAAACGTCTCGCTATACACTGCCGAGATAGCTGTTTCAACTGCATGCTTTGTACCGAGCGTCCTGTGCACATGCCAACTGTCTTTAAGCGTTTGCCGCTTAACGTCGATCGGGTAGTTTGGGTCCCACCAATCGACCTTATAATCGTACGCTAGAATATCAAGCAGCGGTTCAGGTAAATCGTCGATCAGGGCATATATCTGGATGCTGTCGATCATTTCCGGGAGCTCTGCCATTTTAATTGATATGGCTTCCGCAACCGCACTGACTTTTTCGTCGCGCCGCAAAAACTCCGGTAGCGTGCTCATGAGATTATCTACGGTAATACCGTGTACGTTACTCATCCTCATAGCCCCCGTTCACGATGTTAACAGTACGGACGGAAGCTATTTGCGGCTGCTTTTCTTCATCTGTGTTTTTGCCGTCGCGCAGCACTTCAAAAACAGGAGTTATGATTTCCAGCCTTTTGACACCGCTTGCGCGACGCACAAACTTGCGCAGCTCATCCGGGTTGATGTCACGGCCGAGCTTGCCTGCCTGCCATGAGATATATTCGTTGACGCCGCTTTCTACCGCTTTACCTGTCTCCACCAAGCTACGCTGCGAGTCGCTCATGATGAAATACTTGAAGTTTATGTCATACTCCACTCGCTCCGGATCTTTTATCGTCACATAGTCGGTGAGCGGCCTGACATCGTCCGGTGTACAGGCTTCATAGACTTTGTTCTTTATTTCCTCGCCGGCGATGGTGCCGTCGTTCATCAGGACATAAATATCCACCTGTCCGGCTGACGGACTGTTCGGTACCACATCCGCGATTTCAGTCGAAACCTTTTTGGCGTGATAAATATATGAACCTCTTGCCCCTGCGGTGCTGTATGAGTCCTGGCTTGCGCGAAGGAGCTCATAGTATTCCTCGTCTGTCGCTTCATCGACGCCACCTTCGCTGACAGTGATATTTTCGCAGCGCTCGTATGCGGGGACATTGGTAACATCCATAAGAATATTAATTTGACCAAGCGCCCACCCGTTGCCGTCGATGCCTAGCGTTTTAGAAACAATCGGGACGTCGACAAAAGTATGTCCGATCTCAACGAGCGCATCAGAGCTTGTTTCCCATCTGACTAATGTTTCGATGTCCGTGAATCTTGTGCCTATAGGAATCGGTATCAATATATCCTGCGGTGCTTCAAGATGGATTCGCATGGTGCTGACGGCTGGCTGCGCTTCGGGGCGCCTTACATTCTGGAAAAGCTGACCAAGCTCGTCAAGGTTCTGACCGTCCGCGCGGCTTGGTATATTCTGGTTGCCAACATAGTTGGTGCTACGCAAAGCGATAAGCAGCGCGTTTGCCACCCACTGTACAAAAACACGCTCAGGGCTTGCCGGAGAGAGTGTTCTGCCCGTTATGCTCTGATACAGCTTCACCAGATCAGCAATCAATTCGTCAGTGTCTGTGCTTACAAACTGATATTCAGGATTCCTGCTCATTTCTGATTTTCACCTCCACAACCGGATTCAACCTGCCCATTAGTTCCTCATCGTAATCAGGGTGAACGTCGAGGACTTCCGCCTCCGGCACGAATTCGTCTATTGCTTCCATGACTTCAGCAACCATTACGGGGATGCCGGCGTTTATCGGCATATCTAAAAACCGCATAGGCAGACCGAATTTGCGGTACAGGGGAACTGAGCCCTGCCGCGTGGTCAGCACAACAGCTACATCCTGTAAGATCGCAGTAACACGGTCGGCCGGATCCAACTGTACACCGCTGAGGTCACGCCCATTTACTAAATAGCTCATAAAAGCACCTCTTTAATTCTTGAGGTATTCCAGCAACTCGACAGTAACTTCCGTGAGAAAGACGTCGCCTTCCGCTTGAAAATTCTGTATCGTCCATCGATACCGCCCAAATGTTTTTTTTCCGACGACAAGAGGAAGGATCGTGCCTTTGTCTCTGTGGTTTCGGAATTTGTCTATCTCCTTGTAGACGTCGACGCCCAAATCGGGAGAAAGTGTCACAGTGAACGCAATTCTCTCCGGGTCACAACCCTGAAACTCTGTGAGTGACGGCCCGCTGAGTCTCTGGTGTTCCGTGTACCGAGCGGAGCCAGACCACGTCATGTTGCTCAAAGTCTCAAGAACCTTGTTATCAGCGCGAAACACAATATCTCCCAAACAGCCAATTGACATATTATCCCACCGTTCTTTATCAGGTGCGCTCCAATTTTATATCAGTTACGTACCCGCCGTTACCGCTCACAGAATGTTGCGTGCTGTCGATTACGTATTTTCCGCTCCACCTGCCCCAACCGTGTAGGTTCACGGTAAGGCACGACAGCAATACAGGGTTTCCCTCATGCTTGATATCTACAGTCATTTCATGCATATCGTCCGTACTGGCCGACCGCACGCTGTACCCCAGGACCGCTTTATCTGTACGATTGATGTCAAACACCGCAGGTTTTGCTACGAATGCAGCGTTATCTATCATCACAATGATGTTGTTTGTTACCTTGAGAGATACGCCGGCAGAGTTGCAAAGTTGCTGCAAAAATACGATGTCGCTTATGTTGTTCTGGTCGATGCGTGTATATAGTGGGTTGATCGCCGATTCAAATATGACCGACATCCCGCTCTCTTTGCTGATTCTCTCCGCTATATTATTAAGCCGCACGGACTCGAATTTTCTGGTTTTATTCGCCTGCTGCACGCCGATACCATATGGCAGGGCAGTGCCTTTTATTGTGATTTCCCGCGGCGGTGCTTTGGCTACAACTTCGTCAAGTTGAAATTGTCCGAAGCTGAGCATCCTATCCTTTCCGTCGCTGTGCCAGTTTTTTTGTACGAGAGCCCCGTTAATCATAAACCCCGTGTTTTTTTGAGTCCTTTTGCTCCGCTCCACCGCATTGATGACATCAATTAACCAGCTTTTTACCCATAAATCATCACGATCGTGCAGTAGGATTTGAAAATCGTCCGATTCTTCACTCCGGGATTCCGAATACGAGCATGATTTTAAAAAAGGGCGCAAGGAATCCGTCACATTAACACCCTGGAAAGTTGTCTCGACAACGGTGCTCCGGGCTGTGTTTATATTACTCATTGTTCCACCCGCTTCCAGGGCGGCAATAAGTGGGGTATATCCGGATCTATATCCGGAAGGACGAGCACGATGCCGGCAGGGAATATGTAGTAATCATAATACTGCCGGTTCGCGTTAAATAGCTTGTCAGTATGAATATCGTCGCCAAGTTGAGAGTAAGCAATAGAATCCCACATGTCACCCTGTATTGTCGTATATGTACGCATTACTTGTAACTCCTTCTGTAAGCATCATGTTGCTTCTCTTCGATTTTTGCTATAATGGCGTCAGCTATCGTGTCGCCGGCCTTGTCGAGCGTTGCACGCAGCTTTTCGGGGTCTGTCGTTACGTCCGCGTCGATAATGATTTCTATGTGTATACCGCCTATGTCGAGCCCTCCCGTGCCAGATCCGTATGAGGAAAGCGCATTCACAAACTCTGGAGCAAGCGATACGATCTGTGTCTCGTGCGTAACAGCTTGAGTACCGGCATGAGCCACACTTGCCATTGCTTCGGCAACTTGCTTTTCCATCGCGTAGGTCTGTTCAATAAAGCCGATCCACGTCATTTGTGCCCGGTACTCCATCTCTTTCGACGGGCTCTGGATTTTCATTTTATCGTCAATGGCTTTCATTGCAGTGGTTGCAACTTTTTCAAACGCCGCTTTGACCTGCGGGAGCATACCTTCAGCGCCCCGGATGAAGCCTTGTATAGTCTGTCTAGCGGAATTTGCAGCTTCCGTGCTGAGGTTCATATCGCTGACCATACCTTCAAAGCGGCTTACGATTTTCGCTGTCTCGCCTGCGATATCAACCGCGAGGTCCGCAATGCTTGTAGCAACTGCATCCTGCTCAGCCTGTACTGACTGCCAGTTCGCAACCATCGCTTTAAGTTCATCATCAGTGGCAGCAGCCATGCCGGCGATTGCGTTGACTGACTCCTTGCTCCCGTCCGCAAAACTAGCTATGACATCACCGAGGCCTTCTATTTCTCCGGTTCTTCCGGCAAGGTTTTGGAGATTGGCGTTGTAATCCTGCCAACGCGCTGCCTGGCCTTCGAGGTTTGTATTTATGCTGCCTATCTTTGTTGCAACGACCTTGTCGGCTTTGTCCCACAGGTCGTATTGTCCCTGCACACTCGTCAGAGCTGCGCTATGCACAGCATCGTATGTGTCCGCAAGCTCCTGTAGGGCTTCTTCCATTTCAGAAACAGCCGTTTCCATTGCGAGGTAGGACGCTTCAGCAACAGCGTTGGCCGTTGCAAGTTGGTTGACAGATGAAGCTGACTCATCCATAATGCCTGTCACGTATTCCATGGATCCTGCTAGTTCGGCTTGCCTGTCTATTAGATCCGCTTCGTTTTCCTCGAGCTCCAGTATCGACGTCAGGAGTGCGCGGTTTGCAGGTAATCCTCTAAGCACTTTTTGGTTGTACTCTTCAATCAAACCGGGTAGTTTTTCTTGAGTAAGTATTAACTTTTCTTCAACTTCTATCTGCTCTCGAGCTATCTCCAAAGCACGTTCACGCGCAGCGATAGTGCGCATCTCGCGCTCACGCGCGTCAATAACCGCTTCTAGGCTCTCGCGGGTTTTATCCAGGCTGTCTTTTTCAATGTCGTACTGTAGGTTAAGACCTTCCATCGAATCGTTAAGCAAGTCAACCATCGTTGCGAGTCTTTGCTTATCTTCCGCTGATTTACCAGACGCCTCAGCAAGGGCGTAGACTTCGCCTATAAGACTCCTGGTTGCGCCAACTTCGTTCTGGATTTTTTGAACTCTATCTGCATAAGCACCTTCACTCGCGTTGACACTTGCTAAAAATTCATCGTTAGCACGCGCAAGCTCCCGGGACTCCTTTTGAGCTGATTCCGCTGCTGATGCCAATCCCACATATACCGCTGTCAGCGCAGCCACGGCAGCAGCCACGATCATAATAGGGCCGAATGAGCCGGCGAGCGCAACGTTTAATATCCTAACTGCTTTCGCAATTACTGTATATGCAGCCAGTGCAACAACAACACCGCCGAGTACTCCAATGAATGCAGTTACGGATTTTACTAATTGCGGATTCTGTTCAATAAATTCTGCGAACGTACTGATAACATCTGTACCACTAGAATATAAATCATTCAGGGTAGGAGTAAGCGCGTCTCCAATCGCCATTTTGAGGTTCATGGTCGCGTTTTCCATCATTATCAGTTGATTCTGTGTCGTCGCATAACGGGTTGATGCGGATTCTGATAATGCAATGTTTTCTTCCCATGCCTGGTTACCTAAACTGATAGCGTCACGCAGTAAATCTCCAGCGACTGCCGTACGTGCAAGAGCATCACGCATACGCTGCTCTTTCAGGCCTAACTCGTCGAGCAGAACGATGGTGCTCTGCCCGTGCCTGTCCATATCGGCAAGACCTTCGATGAAGGACGTTAATGCACCTGCAGCGTTGTCGCGGTATGCTTTCGCAAACTCATCCGCGCTCATACCCGCAACCGCCGCAAAGTCATCCAGCCGATCGCTGCCAAGCTCCACAGCAGCGGTCATCTGGTTAATAACCTTGCTAAAAGCAGAACCACCAGCCTGGGCTTCGATACCCATTGATGTTAGTGCACCGGATATTCCAATAATGTCACCGGCCGTCATGTTCGCTTGTTTACCGGCAGCAGCGAGTCGCGGCGCCATTGCCGCAATCTCGTTATCAGTAGAACTCATGCTGTCGCCGATTTCCAAAAACGTAGAGCCGAGCCGTTCAAAATCGCCCTGTGATATCTGTACGATATTCGCAAATTTTGCTAAGTTGAGCGCAGCTTCCTCGCTGGTCAATGTAGTCGTTACCGCCATTGCCGACATGACCTGTGCAAATTCAGAAACGTACTCACTTGATACACCAAGTTGTCCAGCCATCTCAGCCAGCTTTGCTAGTTCGAGAGCAGGTACAGGTATTTCGGTTGACAGTTTCCGGAGATCATGGCCCATTGCCGTTAGGTCATCACCAAAGATGTCGGTTGTGGCGCTTGCGGCTGCCATCTGGTCTTCAAAGTCCATAGATATTTGAATAATCTCTTGGAACCCTGAATATATTTCCTTAAACAGTTTGACAATGCCGGCTGCCATGAGTGCTTGGTGCAGATCGCTGACCGCTTGGGAAGATTTCTGACCGAATTTTTCTGCTTCTTCAGCGGCTTTCTTCTGTTCTTCCTTTAGCTGCTCGACCTTTTGTGCTGTTTCCGCGCTTGCGTTGCCAAGTTGGTCTGTATCGACACCCGCAGCGCGTAGTTTTTCGCTTGTCGCCTCAAGGCGTTCTTCCTGAGTTTTGAGTGTCTGGTTTGTTTTATCTATCTGCTGCTCTTTTTCGAGCATTTTGTTCTGGAGTGCGGACGAGGAATTGCCCGTCTCATCATATTCTCTTTTAAGATTTGCAAGCTGCTGTTCGTAGAGTTCAACTTTCTTCTTTGTATTGTCGACCGCAGTTTGCTGTTTCTCGAAACTTGTGATATCGGATTGTACCCTGTTTAGAGCCTGGATCTCACCCTGCATGCTCGCAATCGCTTGTTGTCCCTTACCGAAAGCGCCGCCAAAGGCACTGTCGATCTGAGCACTAAGTTGAAATTGCGTCTCAAATGTTTTCATTGACACGGGTGTTCACCTCACTCTCTTTACAGTTTCTGCCTTATCCGGTCATTATGTTCTTTAGTAATAACATTGCTGTCCCTGATCCAGTCAGCAAGATGCGACAGGGGCAGGGACAGCCAAAACGTTACAGGAGTATTATTTGTCCTTGATAGTTGAAGGCAATTCTGGCGGAGCCAGTGACCACCGTCACCCAGCTTTACTCCGCAAGCAGTAAAAAATTTCGTGCATTTCTCCTGATACTATTGAATGCCGATAACGGCATTAACGCGAAAGCATCAGAGCCTATTTTTTCAGTACACGCTTTGGCTGCCATCGCTGATTGGTATGCAGAGGAAAACTCTGGAGCAACAACCGTTTTCCCAAGCAACAAAAGTTCTGCTTCAATGTCAAGCCCATCCTGTCCAGTAAGGCTATCCCAATCAAACGTCAGTTCTTCATAGGTGATTCCTCCATAGGTAAACGGCCTTTTAAACTTGTGCGTGTACGACCTCATCGTGTCTGGCTCTTCGGTTTTTGCCTTTTCCGCTTCAGTTTCCATTGCGGAGAATTCGTCCGGATCTATTACCGGATTGTTGATGTCTGTGATATTATCGTTGCTCATGATATGCTCCTTTCATTTTCATCCTGGTTACTTACCGAGCGCTTTGCGTATTGGCTCTCCGTAGTCGACGCCGTTGATGATGTTGATGCCGTTGATGGGGTCGAACTCTTCAAGCTTTTTGCCGTCAATATATGTGGCCCAGTATCTTACTGATGTAACTATGTTGGTTTCGTTCGCGCTCGCAGGCGCAACGTTACCGCCAGACTTGCTTTTCGGAAGGACTACCATCACATGTCTGACTTTGACTATTTTCATAGTGCCTTGCACGGGGTCTTCGTGCTGCTCTGCAATTCGCAGGTCGATCGTGTGCCTGCGTGGTTCGCACAGCTTCGCGGCGCCCTCTGTGTAGCCGCGAAAATTCATAGGCATTTCCATTGCGTCAAATTGACCCGAGATAGCACAATCGATGTCGCCGCCCATACCTGCACCGTTTATTGTGACAGTTTTCTGGTTCTTATTTGGGAGTGTGCAGGACGCGACACCGATAAAAGAGCTGCCGTCCTCGTAGACTTCGAAGTCTATTGTTCCAACGTTATACATATCGTTCTGTCTCCTTTCCTACGAAAATAGTGTCAGGAATGGGCTGAGATCGTACTCGAGGATGAAATTGATTTCTCTGAGCGGCGGCGGTGGCGTCAGGAATATGCGTACCTTGATTATGCCGGAGCTCAAATCCTCAAGCTTGTTCTCACTTTCTGTGAAAACAACATAACCGCCGAGCAGATACCCGCCACCGACAAGACCGTTGAGCCAGATATTTGTGCCGTCAACAATGCTGTCGATAATGCGCGGGATCATCGGCTTGTCAAGACTCCTCCAGTGTGTCCGGATTAGAGTGTTGCCAACCCAGTCGAACATGCGGTTTATCGAGATAAACCTGTCCTTGTCATCGGTGTTTAGCGGGTAACACGCCGTAAAGTTCCCCCAACACACCAGACCGGTAAGAAATTTGAGCGCGGTCACAATTCCGCGGCCTTCGACTGTATTTGCCTGAGCATGCGAAAGAGTCACAGGCGTACCATCATCGAGGACGATGGAATCTGCGATATACGGCTTGTTTGACGGTGATTCATATGGGATGCCATCATTCCCGCCGTCCACTGTCGCAAATACGCCTGCAAGGTGCGTGCTCATGTGGTATTTCTTACCATCAATGCCGAGCATAGGCCAGCAGACGATTTGATTCTTGTCGGTAAGATTATTCTTTTCTTTTGAGACTATTGCTTCGTTGAAGTTCTTTGCGCCGTTCGAACCCTTTGTGTTTATGTCGATCAGCGCCTTTGCACCGAACAAACCATTGACCTTGGTCTTCGTCGCCATGATAGCCGCCACCGTGGGGTCGGTTGAATACCCAGGCGATACGAGCAAATCGGGAATTACTCCTGTCGATGACATACATTTTTCGATGTTTTCAAAGCCTGTTGCAACAAGCGTTGCCGTAACACTTTCGGGCGTTACGGTTTTGTATGCAACACTGAGGTTGGTTTCGTCATAAGCGGAGCCCTCTTCCAGTAACTCGATGACCATTGATTCTTCCGAGTAGAATGTTTCGTAGTCGACACCTTTTTCAAGCGCGGTACTACCGCTACCTGATGCACTGACGACCAGGCCGCCGTTGTTTATCGCGCCGATCGGCAGCATAACCCTCTTGTCGGCAACGGCCTTGTCAGCCGCAGGTACAGAAACGCTCATTGAATCCGGGTCAAGCAGGTTACACAGTATGACAGGACTACGCTCATAGAGCTTGAAATGCGAGAACATGAACTCGCAAAGATTGTATTTTTCCCAGTCTTCGGAGTAGCCAAACATTTTTATCGCCTCTTGCCAGTCTCTGCAAAGCATAGGTTCGCCAACTGCTGCCGGATCCGCCGCGCTCTGAACCGGCGCCGCACCGATGACGAACGGAACGCTGACAGGGGCAACACTGGGCGCACTGATGCTTGTCGCTACTTCTTGAACGATTACACCATGTCTTTCCATGATTTTTCCTCCTAATATAATTCTCCGGCCAATGCCCTGTAGTTCATGTACAGAAGATTGCCGGGTGTTGCAATTTTGATTCTGCTTTTAGATACGTCATCGCCAGGAACGATGAGCGCCGCAACAAGCGGATACTTCTCGATGAGTTCCTTTTGCTGTTTTAGCACTTTGTCCTTACTGGCGTTGTATATCGTCCCGCTCTGGATCTCCGCACGAATCGTCGGCCCCAAATAAACACAAAACCCGCACTTTTGCTTTGCAGGTTTTGGGTCAACTTTGGTAGCTGTTGGAGCTTTATATTCGGCAGGCTTGGTTTCAGGCACGGTTTCCTGATCGGGAATTTCTTCCACCGTGTCGGGAACCTTTTTAGTCTTAGTAGACATATTCTTTTACCTTTCTTGTAACCGCAGGCATGATCCATGTCCCGACCATTTCACCTGCATAGTATGGAGCTGTATCATCTGGATAAATTATCAAATCCAGACCATCTTCCATGTCGAGCTGGTATCGATCTTCGAGCATTATTTTTTCAAGCAATGCGATCCGGTACCTTTCCATGAGGTTCAGCAACATAAGCGAACCTTCCTGCTCGTCTTCGTTATAGACGCAAAAAACTGATCGCACTACCGTTTGTCCGGTAGCGCGGTTATTTGGTGTCTGTGAATCTCTGCCTGTGATTATTCCGTGTATGATGTATGGTGCGACTTTCTGGGCGTCAGAGCTTTTGATCAAGCGCATCTTATAAACGTCGGGAGCTCTCGGCAGCGGCTGTTCTTTATCGTCCTTCTGCATCCGGACCGGCATAAGCAAATCCTTTGTTGCTTCTTCTGTAAAAGCCTTTAGTGCATCAAGTAAGAATATCTTTGTCATGCCTATCCTCCAATACCGCTGAGCAGCCGCCAGATTTCGTGCTCAATACGCTCGTCAAACGTCTCTTTGATAACCTCGGTCATGGCGTCGACGATCTTATCGTTTGCCATCATCTGTGCTGTCGATGGACCGAACTTCTGCTCTACCGGCAGTCGCTTTTTACCAACACGTTCAAAAACTCTCATAGGCCCGTACACACGCGCAGCGAATGCACGTTGGATTGTACCGCCACCGCCACGCTTTACCTGTGCCGATAGGGTACCGCCCCGCGAGTATTTCACGTTGAACTCAATAAGCGGTATCACGCTGCCCCGGAAGGTAATGTTAAGCGCTGTCACGCTGCCACCACCGCCCTTGATGTCGATCGACGTCGAAACGTTCTTCATGAACCCGCCTTTAGAGATGACGTATTCTTCAGCCACGAACCTTCCTGCTTCAGTCTTTGCTTTTGCGCCGGCACGCTGAAGCGCCCAGTATGCAGCTTTATAAGCGCCACCCTCTACACCTGCCAATATTTTATTAATACGCTCGAGGTCGACGCTGCCGACCTCTTTTACTTCGATAAAGGCGCTCATTCGTCGATTGCCTCCAGTTCAAGCTTTACCATACCCATATCACAGCCGGAAGCGTCGATCGTGTACTCGCTGAAATACCCGCCGCCGCCCTCCTGATGATTGATTTTGATTTTTTGTCCTTTTTCCGGCTGCCTGCCGTCAAGATCGGACAGGGCGCAACGAAGAGTGGCAACCGCCATGAACAGCCCCTGGGTGTTATCCTTCCGGCCGCCCTGGATTATCGCTACACGTCTGTCTTTCTCCTTAACTTCTGCGAGTATGACCGGAATATCCGTGAAAGTTTTTCCGTTGTATATGATAGTGCGGTTCTCTGCAAATTTATTAGTGTCAAGAAACACTTTTTTGTTCGCAGCTTCCACCATACTCTTGAAGCCCATTACTACACCGGCGCATTAGCGCCCAAGACCGGAGGCCCTTCACCATCCTCGTCGGCCTCGTCCTCTGTTTCGGCGGCAGCAGCTTTCTCCAGTATGTGTTCAAATATCAACTCAGCGCGTGAAGCATTGTTTGTAGCGCCGGAGATATCTACGCCTCGCTTTTCTGCGATTTTTTCAAGTGCTCCTTTGTTGAGTTTACGGAGCGCCGGCAACGTCATAGCTGAACCGGCATTGCTGCCAGAACTGCCGCTTGTTGTGTCTCGCGCCAACACTGTAACAGGTACTTCGTTTTCTTCAACGTACTCGTCAGCGTACACAGCCACGCCCATTTCGATAAGACGCACCGCTTCTTCATCCGATATTTCAAACGGCGGATCTGTACGCGATTTGGGCGTGGTTATTGTTGAGCCGGATTTCCTGTAGCCGTAAATACCACCAATGATTTTTATGGTTTTCATTATGTGCTCCTTTCTGCTTCATGCTAAGAAACTACGTCAGGAGCAAACATATACGGACAGTAGTCCTTCGGTGCCGCAAGCGGCCTTGCGCCGAGCCTCAGCTTGCGCGTGTCTTTCCCTTGGTCAACAACCAACTTCGGAATACGCGGCGCTGCGTGCGTTGTAAATTCGCTGCTTCCGAATTCGATTTGTGTGATTTGACCATACATGAGATGTCCGCAACCCGGAGCCGTGACCATTGCCGCTGTCGGTGGGAAGAACGATTTGCTGACTCCGTTCTCGTCAACATACTCGTGGTCGACTTCCCACAAGGTGAGTTTGAACCCACCGAAGTTGAGAACGCCTATTGTTGCAACGCCTGGATAGCTTGTCAGGCTGGGAGCAAGCGTACCAAACTCCATACGCCTGTTATCAAGCAGGTCGCGCACCTTGGGGATATCACAGATATAATCAGCAACCTGTGTGCCGAGTATAAGATCCGCGGCTTTCAATCCGCGCTTTGCAAGCGCCTTGCACATTGTCTTGACGTCAGCAAAGAAATCACCGTCTGCCGAGTTCCACTTCTCCGGAACGATGTAAATATGGTCACTTGCAGATTCATAATATCGTACACGCAGCAGTTCACCTTTGGTTTCTGCGTCAATATACTCTTGCATGTCGCAAGCATTATTTATCATGACCTGAGCGCACATCCATTCCTCACGACGTCTGATTCTAAGGTCAAGGTCTTTCATGTCCTCAATCACAATGCGAGCTGCACGCTCTGCTTGCGTTGATTTTGCCAGCAAAGCTTCACCAAACCCACGTTTTTTCAGGTCGTCGATTGTGAGTACACGAGACGGTAAGATATGGGGTGGTGCGAATTCGTGGATTTCGTAGCCCCTGCGGTCGACCGGAATATCACCGGCACGCGGCGCCACGAACGAAGCCATCATCCTGTCTGCTTTTCGGTACTCAACGAGCACCTTATCTGCTTTAAATATGTCGCCAGCTCCGGTCGGGAAGTATCTATCCTTGAAGAACGACGTTTCCGGGATAATTTCCTCGACGAGTGCCATCATGACATAGGTGCTTAGAATGTCTATATTCATTTTGTGTTTCCTCCTATGCTTCTTTGTGAGGTAATCTGAACACAATGTTCCGCATACGCAATTCGTCCAGTTGTTCCTCGGTGATTGTGAGGCCAGTCGCCTCGGCTACCTTGCCGGAATGGAAGCAGCCTGCTGTGTAGACAGGTAACTCCACATCGGCGGCAGTGCCAATCTCGGCATCGTCACACAGTATGCTGTGCGGGATATTGCCTGAATCCGTACCGAGTTTATAGAGTTTGTTATCTGTGGCGTTTCTTTCAAGTATGGTGCCCCTCTTGTACGTGGCTGCGGCAGCCAGTTTAGCAAGAACACCGCCCCTGACTAGCACCGGGGGATTCACATCGGTGATCAGACCATCAAACTCCATATCGCCTATTTTTTTATTAAGATATCTAGCCATGAATTAGTCCTCCTTTTTCTTTTTTCCGAGGATTTCTGCTACCTGGGCTTTCGCTTCGGCTTCTTTCTCCTCTTCAGTTTTTGCTTTGGTTTCGGTAGTGTTTCCACCTGCCGTCGCAGGTACGCCCGCTGCACCTGAAGATTCTGCATCTGCTGTAAGGTCAGACATGAACGATTTGCCCTCTTTCGCCGCTTTGATTGCGGCTCTGTGGGTCATTTCCTGCGCGGTGCAAGCATTTTCGCCGTACTTGGCTTCTTTTATTGTTTCGTCATCAAAGAGAGCCAATAATTCGTCGATTTCCTGTAGGCGTTTGCGTTCATCCGCGCCTGCGTTGCTCACATCGTCGGCCAGCTCCGCTTTTGCGGCGGCTTGGGCCTCAGCCATGAGCTCTTCTGCGAGTTTGGGATTTTCTTTCCGCAACTCTTCCATGGATTTAGGCATTGAGTTTCCTCCTTCGTTACCGCCGGACGGTGCCGGCTTATTGTTATTTGTCTCAACAGGAACGGGGCCTTCCGGCTCCGCTTCTGGGGTGACTGTTGGTATGTTCTCCGGCAACCCGGAGAGAATGCGTGCGACGTCCATCGGCTTGTCATTAAAGTAAAGCGTACGCCTGTCTGCACTGGCAGCAATTTTCAGAGGTTCGCCATCTTCAAGAAGCTCGTCTGCGAACCCTTTGTCGATCGCTTCCTTGCCAGTCATATAGGTTTCATCAGACATCATGGACAACAGGTCTTCTTCACTCATTTTTGTTTTTCGCACATAGGCAGATACGAGCGCCTTATCAACCGTGTCAAGCATTTCAGCATCTCTGCGCAAATCATCAGCGGTGTACCAATCCCACCAGACGAAGATTGCCGACTTGTGAATCATAATGATTGTAGATTCGCTCAGCTTCACCGTATCGGCAGCGCACATAATGAATGATGCCGCAGACATAGCAATACCGTCGACTATAACTGTGATTTTCGCTTTTAGTTCGCGTAGCCGGTTATGTATCGGCAACGCTGCGTATACCTCACCGCCTGGGCTGTTCATGCGTATTGTGATTGTTTTTGCAGCGGAAAGCTGATCTAAGTCCTCCATGAAATCGTCGAGCGCTATGTAATCGCCCTCGATCTTTTCTCCTGTCCACCAGTCCCGTGGATGCTTTTGGACTATCACCCCGTACATGGTGATTTCTGCATGGTCACCATCAGTAGAGGTCATTGCATAACATTCACGCTGGATATTAACTACGCCCTTGTTGTTTCCGAAAAGATTTTTAATCAATTTTGGCATTTTATTCACCCTCCGTATTGTTTCCGTCACCGCCGCCACCATCACCTTCATCTTGCAACGAAGTTAAAACGGTACCGCCGCCTGCGTCTTTCAGCATTTCATTTTCACGCTTGAGTTGTTCGACGTTTTCTTCCCAGTCACCGCCGCCCGACTCGACCGTTACCTGTTCATGCGTTTTAAATGCGTGGTCGACGTTCATGATATTTGCCCTGACCTCTTTTGCCGGGTCGATCTGACCTTGTACCGGGCCGATCCATTGAGCTTCGCACCAAGCGTCGCGGATTAACGGATCCAGGAAGAATCCGGGCGCCTTTATCCGGCCGATCGCCACAGCTTCGGCAAGAAATATCTCATAAATCACCTGCGGAAAATCTTCTACAAACCACTTGCGGTACATCCTGATAGCTTCCCAAAGTTCGAGAAGCGCTGCCCTCGATGCTGAATACGAACGGTTGAATTCTTTCATCAGTACATCATGCGGTATTTCAAGTGCGGCGCCGACCAGGCGGCACATAGTTCTCACGAACTGATCAAACCCGGATGAAGGTATGTTCGGGTTACCAAATTTGACATCTTCACCTTCAGCTAAGTGCATGACAGATCCCGGTCCCATCTCGTACTCGTTATCATCATCCGAGATCCCTTCCGACCCTTCGTTCGGATTTTCCGTAGGCATGTCAACAATACTTCCAGTACCGACCTCGCTGATCGGCAGCTCGGTTACATCAGACTCCGTGATTATCCACGCGCTGAAAAAGCTCTGGATAAGCGCAGCCATCAACTCGCTTTCGGTATAACGCCGGAGTTGAAGAAGCGGCTCGATGACTTGTGCCAAATAAGTAACGCCACGGTATTGTTCGGGGCGTTCGGAGCTCATTATGTGCAGGATATTTGGTAATCCTGTTTTTTCGCCATAGGCTTTCACCCGGGTCCACTTGGTATCAGCTGCTGTAAACTCGTTCGGATAGGTGTCACGGATATGGTATGCGACCACCATACCGTTTTTGTCGACTTCTACACCGTCAAATATCTTGTTTTTATTATCTTTGTTTACACCGTCTGTATTCAGTACATATAGTGCTCCGCTTTTGTGCTCGTTCGGGGTACCAATACGGTCAGCTTCAATAATGTGCAAGCGCAATGTATAAGGATTATTGCGTGTAGCTTCGTACCGTTTTATGAGAATGAACACATCGCCGCTCATAAGCCATGATATCATCGCGAGTTGCTGCATACCGCCGAAGTTGTTAATTCCTAAAGCATCGCAATTCTCTTTTTTTGACGCCCACATCTTAAACTCTGCCGCCGTTTTTTTCTGCCAGTTATTGGCATACTCTTGCGATACGCCAAGTACGTCGCGGTCGATAGCACTCTTTAGGACCAGCCCTATACCGACTGCCTTTGTGCGGACAGACTTTATCGCAGACGTCGCCACGGGAGACGCCATATATAGCATGCGGCCACGTTGGCGTAATGTGGCGTTATTCCAATCAATGTCTTCATTCGGGCTTCCAGATTGTGCGAGGAAACTTTTAAGCGCCCTGCGTGCTATGCTTGCGCCGGCGTCGCTATATCCTTTGGCTTGCGGTGAGCGTTTTTTCTTGTTGAACAGGCTCAAAATAACAGCTCCTTCCCTAATGAAATCACCCATTTATATTAGCCGCCCGGCAGAGAAAGGAGCCAAACCCTGCCGGGTGGCTCTTGGTAATGCCACATGTCTCCATGTGGCAGATACCCGATTTATGTTACTGCCGGGTTATAAGCGTAACACGTATCAAATTAAACCTTTTACTACAACTTTCTGGTTCTAATTTTCAACTGTAAATTTGCAACAATGAAAACAGTTTTCTCAGTTATAGCTTCCGTTTTTCTACTCGCGAATTACAACTTTTTTATATAATTGTTCATACCATCTGAAGCGTTGCGATTACAAAGATTCCTCGCATTGATCAATCTAATACGTGTAAAAACCGCATTTATACTCAAACTTGCAGCTCGATGATTAAAAGCTTTAACTTCTATACTTCAAACTGACGCATCATATTTATACGGAGATATCTTCAGTAATTAACTTGTGTTTTTCTACATGGATATTCAACATAATCACCAGTCGCTAGGTATGACACCCACTATCTTTCGCGAGCCATATCCCGCGAGCAGTGCTTCGAGCTCGTCTACCTTTTTTTCTGCCTCCCGTATTTCTTTCAGCAGATTTGGAATATCAAAATGCGTTAGCTCACGATCCTCGATCTTGAACTTTTTAACGCCCCCCTCGAGGAGCGCTACATACGCTTCCATCATTTTTTCGAGAATGCTTTTCCACCATTTGAGCCGCGCTTGAAGCTCTATTCTTTTTGTAGCTCTCATAATCACCCCTACCAATCGTCATAGAGTCTGTCTATCGGCTTTTTTCTGTCCCGCTTTGCCTGTGGTTTCGTTTTTGAGGTTGTTGCAACACTCTGTGTCGGGTATTCTGTATCATCCCCTTTTAGACGCCTTGCTATTGCGTCCAGGTCAACAGGGAGCACTTTGAACGCCGCCAGAGCATAGTTGCGACAGTCGAGCGCTTCATTACGCTCATGACCGGGTATCTTTTGCCATTCCCAGGGCTGCTTCTTCTTCTCGTTATACACAAGGCGCTCCGAGAGAAGCCTGTGAAAATAATCTGCACCGTAATCATCGCGCCTGGGGAAATGACAGTATCTCGAACCAACTGTTTGTACTCTGAGGTTATCCATAATGATTTGCTTTCCCGCGTCGACGCCGATATCGTAGCGCCAGCACGAACCGATCTCTACCCCTTTACCGGCAACCTTTTTTGTGATTTTTTGTTTCCTTGGTATCGTTGTAAATGGAGCATCATGCTTATTGCTACCGGCTATCGCAAACACCTTTTTATGAACTCTGGCACTGCATTGCTGCCTGACATCCTGCGCATAGTGTCCACCTTCGTCAATAAATGATACGGAAACGGTCAGCCCCTTACCACTCTCAAATCGAAATGTGCGGTCAAAAACGACTTCGTCCAGTTGTTCCCATGTTTTCGGGTCGTTAGGACACCCCATAATAACACCGTATTCAAGCCCCCATGTTTCGCTAAAATGTCCATGTCCGATAATTTCATATTCAAAGCGGTCATCCTGTGTGTCGACGCCGGCCGTAATTACAAGCGGACCATCCGGCATATCGGCTTTTTCGGGGTCTGGATAATCTTCGCGCCGGGACATTACACTTTCCTCATCCTCCAAATCGCCGCGGTTTTCCCATAGTTCCCCGAAACGGGTATTATAAACGACCTGCAGCTTCTCAGAACTGCCGATCGCGTATAAGTATTCCAGAATCGTCGACTCCCATGTAGCCCACGGGCTGACAAAAGAATTGAGCCAAAAAGAACGGACGCCCCTTTTATAAGCGTCCGGATTTTCTGCTACCCAGTTTGCAGGCTGTTTTTTGATTTCCTGTTCTGTCGATATTGTGCCACAGCCGGGGCAAACGTGCCATATCTCCAGCACGGCATAATGCTTCTTCCCATGCAGCTCTGTTTCATCGTATTCATAGCGTATGTCGGTAAACTTTATATCATGATATTCCCCGCAGTGGGGACACTCTACTTTCCATCTTTCCATCGTTCCCTCGAGATATGACGTCTCAATCGCGCTTGCGTTTTTGATCGTCGGAGTGGAAACTTCCAAAGCCTTTGAATTATAGAAAGTTATCTGCCGAGCTCTTGCCAACTTCCAGGGGTCACCCTCTTTACCTGCCGCCAACGCCCACCGGTCGCGCTCGTCACCGAACAGAAAGCGGATAGGCTTTGACGCCAGCGAGTGCGCTTCTGTAGAACCGCACATGGTAAGCAGACCGCCTGGGTATGCTTTCTGCAATATCGTGTTTGCGCTATCACGGCTTTTCGGCGCTGCTACTTTGTCGCGTATAGTGGGGCAGTCACGGAACATCGGCGCTATTCGAAGTTTGGAATATTCCCTCGCGTCAATGGTAGTAGGGTGGACAAACAGGATGCTGCCCGGATCCTCGTCGATGACGTACCCGATACAGTTATTTAGAAACTCTGACTTACCGATTTGAGACGACGATACAAAGACGATGTGCTTCACCTTCGGGTCGGTGAATGCGTCCATTGGCTCCTTAAGGTATGGCGTGCGTGACGTTCGCCACGGTCCCGGTTCTGCCGAGCTCTCGGGAGACAAGCGGCGCCGTTTGTCAGACCACTGCGAAACGGTCAAATTCTCGGGCGGCTTCATTACCCTAAGCAGCTTCGTTTGGAGCGCTTGAGCTTTCCGTTGGTGCTCGCACTCAACCCTTATCGCCACTTTATCTTTAGCCGTCATCGACGTCACCGTCCTCGACGTCAATCTTATCCCAACTCAATCGCTCTCTGACGAGCTCTTCATATTTTGCAGGGTCATATTTATAGTTCACCATTTCATCCATAATCAGGCAAACTTCTTTGCGGATCCGTTCAGAAACTTCTGCTGGATCTGATATATTCGCGCAATCGATCGCCAACCTGCCGGGAAGGGCAAGCATCATTCCGCGCAGCGCGAACAGTAGCTCTGTTACCATGTACTCGATATCTTCAGAGCGGTGCATTTTCCCCATCAGCTCTTTAGCTTCCATGCCGGCTTTGAGCGCTTTTGATTTTTTCAAGCTGATCTCGGCTGTGTTGCGCTCTTTGTATTCCGCGCTCATCGCTTTTTCTACGGCTTCCTTTGCGCGATTTTCCAGCATGGTACAGTAAGAATGTATGGTCGATGCCAACTCATACATTGCGCCATGCGGAGTGCTCCGCAGATTCAGCACACCCTGGCTTTTTAGTTGGCCTATCCACTGATTAGTTTTTCCGGTCATTGCGCAGATGTCGGCTGTTTTGACGTAGACGGGAGTGCCGGCACGGTTGATATAGACAGCGCCTTCATCCAGTACAACGTCTTGCTTCTTTTGCGCTGCCATCAGAATGCTCCTTTCCAATGCCGCAAAAAGGCATATTCGATGCAATTGCACCCGTCTGTCCGGGCTGTCAAGCGTCTTTTTTTCCGCTTTGTCATTCCATCAAAAAGGTTTTGGTTGCGGGGACAGGACTCGAACCTGCGCACTCCTGGTTATGAGCCAAGCGATCTACCATCTGAGCTACCCCGCGATATTCCATGAGAATTATCCTTAACGAACGCGTCGAAGTCCTCTTTTTTTATCAACCATCGTAAAGGAAGTTTAATCGCTTTGATTTTTCCCTCCCTGCACCATTTCGCTATAGTTTCTTTATTAAGCTTCAGAAGCCTCGCTACAGTGTCGGTTGTATAATAGCCACTCCAGCGTTCATGCATTTTCATCACTCCAATTAAAGTTTTTCGAAATTTTACCTCACTAACTATGCGAATTTTGAGGTCGCAGAGCCCGCATGTCTCGGTGGCCCCCCCTTCACAGTACCTTTTCGGTTTGAGGTCATGTGACCTCCACAGGCGTGTCCGTGGCCTCTGCGTTATAATAAAATAAATTAATGTACCCACCCGGGGCGTGGGGGGAGTGTACCGCCTGTGGGAGGGACAGGCGCGTCCCGGGTGGTTCTGCGCAAACTATTTATACTTTCGCAAGCGCTTCTGCTTTGCTGTACCCATGTACGCCCCTGGTCATGAGTGCAAGGAAGTCTTCCTTATCAAAATCTGACAATCTGAAAACTTCTTCCGGTTTCATTCCTAGCTGCTTGGAGACTTCGTTGACTGGCTTACCTTCATCGAGCAGCTTCTTCACGATTGCTTTCATTGGTTCGAGTAGGTGTGTGCCGCGGGCTCGGTTGTGTGTGATGGTCCCGTACATGTCGTGGGCTTCGTCCGGGTGATCTACTACGACAATAGGGACTTGACCATTTAATTTAGTTCGCAATGGTTCTTCTCCGGCTACGGTCCAGCGGTGGTACCCGTCGATGATGGTCATGTCCTTTCTTACAACAAGTGGCAAAGTCCAGCCGTTTGTCAGTATGGATTGTTGCAAAAGTTTGAGGTTCTCGCTGCTGACACGGTTCGGGTTATAGTTGTTTGGCTTGAGGGTATCACGATCCACCCATTGCAGAGAGGAGAGGGGTGCGAAGAGATCCAGGTCAGGCATCTTGTTCACCCCCTTCCATGCGAAACTTCTTCGCGTAGTCTGCATAGGCAGAGGCTATGTCCATGTTCACCGCACGGAGTGTCCGCAGCTTGGGGTCACCCGCTACGAGTGCATCGTATATCTTGCGGTAGTCACGCTGCCGTGTCATTCCATCCCACTTGAGTATCAGCTTCTTATACTGTGCTGCCACTCTTCGTTCGAGGTCGGTAGTGAAATGCTTGTCCGGCTCGTCGATGAGCATCTTTTTCAGGAGAGCCTTGTAGTCTTTGGGCTCCTCAGTCTGCCGGCGTGTCCGGGAGCTGCGTCTGTATAGCTCGCTATCCCAGTACAGCATGGCAAGGTATGCGTTCGGTTCTCGCTTCAGTATGCGCTCCCATAACCCGGGCTCATACTCCGCTATGTATATGAGCGAGCCAACGCAGTCGACGGAGAAGAGCTGACAGATCCGGAGCGCATTCTTATTGACGCCGACCTGGTACATCCACAGATAGATGATGGGTATGTCGACGTGGTTCTCTTTGAGGTACAACCAGACGTCGGACGCTTTCCAGTCATAGATCGGGTAGATGAAATTCTTTCCGGTGATGCCGGCGCCGATACCCATGTTGAGCTGTGCCATATACTGTAGGCGCTGGACGCTCTCGGATGCGCGGACTCCTATCACATTGATCCCGTCCATCGTCACCTTTGGAAGGAAGGATTGATAATTGTCGACGCCCGGGCGTAACGCGGGGTGGTTACGTATAGAGAATGGAGGAGGCATTCTCACCCAGGCGTCGCGCTTTGTGCGGTCCCAGCATGTGTAGCTCTCATCAGAGGTCAGTGAGTTATAGCAGGAAAAGTGCTTGACTTCGATGCAATACCAGTCGAAGCGAGCGCCGACCATGAGGAATTTCTTTCGCCATTTGAAAACCATATCTATCGCGCTCTCGTACATCGCTTCCTCATCGACGAACAGAACGATCAGTTGTTTGGGATCGATGTCTCCGGACTTGATCAGCTTCATAACGATGTCAGCCATCACGAGCGAATCTTTTCCTCCGGAGAATGACAGGTAGACAGGCACGCCGTTTGCAAAGATGTTTTTCATCCGGATATAGGTCGCCTGGACAACGTCCATGTCAGCGCAAACTCTCTTTACAGCCATATCCTACCACCACATTTCGGGCATAGGATAAAGCCGCGGCTACCTTCCTCGTCTTTGTATGTTTCCTCGTAGCCGATCGCGGCGCGTACCTCATCCGGCACCTGGCCGGGTTGGTACTCGGTCGCGCCCTCGGCCGCGGCGGTGTCGCGCTCTTCATACCGAGCGCCGGTGTTCCGCATTTCCTCAGCACGCTCTGCAGGGATGGTTCCGTATTCAGAAAGCAGCTCGTCGACGTCGCGGGAATCCATCACGAACGACTTGAGCATATCCTCGTCGAATCCGGGGATATCGAGGTCATCTTTTAAGTCGATGATAAACGAGTCGAAAGCAGCCATGTCGTCGATACCCAGATCGAAGATACGGTTGTCAGCCAGCATGAGTTTCTTCTTCTGCGTTTCACTCAGGCCGGTTACAACGTGGCAGCTTGCTTCGGTCCAGCCGAGCTCGGTCAAAGTTTGATGCAGGCCGTTGCCGGCAAGAACGACATTGTCCTCGTCAATTATCATGGGCCGGATCTGCCCGAACATTTCAACGCTGCGCTTGAACTCTGCGATTTGGATATCCGTATGCAGCCGCAGGTTCTTCTCGGGCGGTTTCAGGTCGGCAAGCTTTTTCATGACTATTTTCATAGCCGCGCCTGCTTTCGCTTTTCCAAAAACCGCCAGGCAAAGGCAGCGAGGATGCCGGCGCCAACGATGTATATTCGGATGGACGCCATGAGCGTCCACATTCCCATTACCCCGAGCGGTATCAGGAGTTGCCATAACCCGATCGCGGCTATGTTGATAGCAAGCCCGAGTTTTCGGCCGAACGTGATATAGATGCTGAACAGAAATGATGATACGGTCGATATAGCTATGGTGAAAATAAGGAAAGCTTTGATGATATTGAGCGCGGGGTTGAAATGAGTCCAGGCAAGAAGGAAGGTG
>Ga0123353_10000504_pt1 | contig 48494 bp, 39 predicted proteins | sample TergutLab28metaG_3_FD_92763 | JGI IMG/M metagenome (GOLD analysis project Ga0123353, IMG submission 92763) | Labiotermes labralis P3 segment gut microbial communities from Petit-Saut dam, French Guiana - Lab288 P3 | ecosystem: Host-associated > Arthropoda: Insects > Digestive system > Gut ... | reverse complement strand
CTAAAAGATATTGGCGTGGTGCTTCATGCAAAATTTCATCAGGAATTTTCCAGTATTTTAGATAAGATCCAGATAACATTAATTACCGATAAAGCGAAGGTAGATGAGTTAACAGTAAAAGCTCGTGCTGATTATAAATTGCGCGATGAACGGGTCGAAAAAATGACCGATGAAGATGTGGAAACTTTCTACTCTTGTACTTTGTGTCAATCCTTTGCGCCTAGTCATGTGTGTACTATAAGTCCGGAAAGAACAGGATTGTGTGGTGCATATAACTGGATGGACTGTAAAGCGGCGTATGAAATTAGTCCGACGGGACCCAATCAGCCAATTGAAAAAGGTGAGTGTTTGGATCCAAAATTAGGTCAATTTAAAGGAGTAAATGACTTCATTATAAAAGCATCCCGCGGAACCATTACAAAATATAATTTTTACTCCATGGTTCAGGATCCGATGACCACCTGTGGATGCTGTGAATGTATTGCGGCGATGTTGCCGATTTGTAATGGAGTGATGACAGCAAACCGTGATTATACAGGAGAAACACCTAGTGGAATGAAATTTACCACATTAGCTGGTGTAATGGGTGGTGGAGCTTCTTCGCCAGGATTTGTAGGACATTCTAAGTTCAACATTACCCAGCGGAAGTTTATTGCAGGCGATGGTGGGCTATTAAGAATGGTCTGGATGCCGAAGATACTCAAGGAAGAATTAAAAGAAAGAATTGATCGTCGTGGTAAAGAGCTAGGATATCCGAACCTCTATGATATGATTGCAGACGAAACGGTTGGATTGACAGAAGAGGAAATTTTGCCTTTCTTGAAAGAAAAAGGACATCCTGCTTTAAACATGGAGCCAATTATTGGATAACGAAAGAAAAGTGCCGTATTTAATATTTTCGAAAATGCGGCACTTCTATGAAAAGTATAGAACTTTTGAGATCATAAGGAGAAGAACATGGCACTAACCGGCATTCAGATATTCAAACTGTTGCCACAAACAAATTGTAAGGAATGTGGTGTTCCGACATGCCTTGCGTTTGCAATGAATTTGGCATCTGGGAAAGCAGAATTGGATCTATGCCCATACGTATCAGATGAAGCTCGCGTTCAGCTAGCAGAGGCTTCGGCGCCACCAATTCGACCTGTAGAAATTGGCAATGGTGTTCGCAAGCTTACTGTAGGAGGAGAAACAGTTCAATACCGTCATGAAAAGACATTTGTAAGCCCAACTGCATTGGGTGCTTTGATTTCTTCAGATATTACGGACGCGGATTTAGAAAAGAAACTAAAAGTGTGGAATGCATTTCAATATGAACGGGTTGGATTAAACTTGAGACCTGAGTTGGTGGCTGTGAAAGATTCTGGTAAAGGCGCAGAAGTGTTTTCAAAAGTAGCTCAAAAAGTTGCAGATACATCTGAATTTAATTTAGTGTTAATGACAGAAGACGAAGCAACTATGAAGGCAGCAATTTCTGTAACTCAAAAGAAAAGACCTTTACTATATGCAGCTACCGAAAAGAATGTGGACGCATTTGGCACACTGGCAAAAGATCATAATTTGCCCTTAGTTGTAAAAGCAACTTCTGTTGAAGGCTTGGTGACCTTGGTCGACAAGCTAGTCGCAATGGGTTTAAAAGATTTAGTGTTGGATTCTGGTGCCAGAGAAGTCAAGTCTCTTTTAGAAGATATGGTAGCCATTCGTCGCGCTTCGTTGAAAAATGGAAATCGATCCGTGGGATTTCCTACAATTTCTTTCCCGTGTGAAATGGCAGAAAATTTAGATGTGGAAACATTGATTACAGCTATGCTTATTTCTAAATATGCTTCTATTTGTATCATGTCTGATTTTACGGGAAGTTCAATATTTCCCTTGTTACTGGAACGATTGAATCTTTTTACGGATCCACAACGGCCGATGACAGTAACTCAAGGTATTTATGAAATTAACAATCCAGATGAAAATTCCCCGGTATTTGTAACTACTAATTTTGCACTGACATATTTTATTGTATCCGGTGAAATTGAAGGAAGTCGTGTGCCTTCTTACTTGTTAATTAAAGATTCAGAAGGGCTATCGGTATTGACAGCTTGGGCTGCTGGCAAGTTTTCTGGTGATGATGTGGGAGCTTTCATTAAAAAATCAGGAATAGAAAATAAGGTTAAACATAAAGAAATAATTATTCCAGGCTATGCCGCCGCAATTACTGGAGACATGGAGGAAGAATTGTCTGGCTGGAAAGTAATTGTAGGTCCAAGAGACGCGGCTCAGATACCTGCTTTTTTAAAAAACCGCGGGTAATTCCTACACATGGAAAGGTACCGAACTTATACTGTAAATATGCATATGTGTAGATAGAAGGAGAAAGATATGATTCTTTTTGGTGAAAGTTTAAACGTGATTTCACAAAAAATCGGGAGTGCTTTTAAGGCTAGGGATCCGAAACCCATTCAAGAAGAAGCTCTTTTTCAAAAAGAAAAAGGCATGGATTACATTGATATTAACCTGGGTCCTGCTAAAAAAGATGGCGTGGAATTAATGCCTTGGGTTGTGGAAGTAGTGCAAGAAGTGGTGGATTTGCCATTATTGTTGGATACCTCAAACATTGATGCCATTGAAGCTGCTTTGAAGGTATGTAAAAAAACACCTATTGTTAACTCTATTATGGCGCGCCCGGAACGATATGAGCGAATGTTGCCAATGGCTGCAGAAGCAGGAGCAGATATTATTGCATTAATGTGGGGGCCGGATGGATTGCCACGAGACGAAAATGAACGAGCTGCATTATGTGTGGAACTTTTATACGCGGCAAACGAAGCAGGCATTCCGAATGAAAAAATTTGGGTGGATGGAATTGTAACACCTGTGAATATTCAACAACCCCAACTAATAAGCCTTCTTTCTTTTCAACAGATGCTAGAGGAGATTGCGCCTGGTGTAAAAAGCACTTGTGGGCTTTCAAACATTTCAAATGGGCCCCCAGAACACTTGCGTGGTATTTTAAACCAAACCTATATGATTATGCTAGGACGCTACGGAATGAAATCTGTAATTGCAGATCCATTAGATGATCAACTAATTGCAATTGCCCGTGGAAAAAGGAAAGACATTGTAGATATTGTCTATCAAGTTATGGACGATCAAACACCGAACATGGCAGACCTGTCTGAAGAATTGCAGAAATATGTAAAGACTGCCAACATTATTTTGGGCAAAAGTCTTTATTCAGATTCTTGGTTAGACGTATAGCGCATTTGGTTTTGGATCATCAAAATGAAAATAAAAAAGACGCTGGCGAAAGTTCGGCGTCTTTTTTATTTCAGACCTAGGCCATAAAAAACGCAAATTCTTTACGAGGTATTCTTTTTTTGGTACTTTTATAATATTCAATGAAACAGTTAAAGTAAATGCAATGAGTGACAAAATAAAATCAAAAGCATTAGAAGCCAATTTGGCGGAACATCGCGTGAATGTTTCAGTAGACCCTCGCTATGAGAGCCTCCAAGAAGTAGTGTCGAGCTATTATGGTTTAAAAGAAGGCATTCAGGTGTTCTTAGAAGAATTGTCTCATCCACATCGAAACTGGCAGTTTATTGTAAATGAAGCCAAGGCCTATAGCTTAGATTATATTCATCTTTTGCGAAATCATCCGAAGGGAATAGAAGCAGCAAAGCAATTCATGGATATTTTCTTTTTGGCAATGGAACAAAATAAAAACGATGAAGCTCGTGGAGAAGCAGTAGATGGATCTCTTCGATATATAGAACAATTATTACAAGAAAAACAAGATGATTTGCGTCGCTTTGCCCCTGTAATTCTTTCTGCGATCGTTCGTATTTGTGAAACAGAACCACTTCTTTTCTTCCGTTTTGTGAAAAGCTATTATCGCATATCTCGTATTTCTGTACAAATCGCCCAACTTCCAGAAGAAATTTTTCCCGATCTTTCCCCGGTTGTTTTTTTGATGTCCCGATATTTATTAGTAACTTATCAATATTGGCCAGGAGAGGATGACCCGTGGATATGGTTTCAGCGAGGTGCTAAAGAAGTGGGTGATGTAGGCGTGTTGAAAGAACTTTTTAAATCCGTGACTCATGCGGAAATACACGCACAAAATATAAAGCTGGAAACTTTTTTGCGGGAAACAGAAAAAATGAATCCGAAAGAAAGGTTGCATGAATTAATGACCTTTCCAGGGTATCATCAAATAGTGGAAATATATCGAAGCTTGCCAAAGAAAATTTTTGATGCAGAACAGGATCCTACAATCGCAAATCGGTGGAAAATTCTTTTTCTGTTTCGGATCATGGGAGTTCCGGGTCTTTCAGCGATCCATGAGGAAGCCTTGCGAGATATTGGAAGAACGTTAAAATGGTTAATTGGTAGCAAAAGACCATGGCATGTAAATGAATTAATTGTAAAAACATGTTCAATTATTCGAGAGCAAATGAGCCATTTTCCAAATACGACCTTAACCATTGTAGTCAATATGGGACGTGAGGTATATAAAACGGGCGATGCAGATTTAATTCAATTTTTTATTGACCAAGTAATTGACTTGGGCTTCCAGACGCCAGATATTGGTGGTGTGGGAAATGATTGGCAGGTTCGGGTTAATTCCGCACATTTACATAACATTCGAACTTGGCTGGAACTAATTAGTATCAACCCTAAACTTTCTACCCGATTAATTTCTTGTCTTATTATTTATTTATCTATTTACGGTGTTTTTATTAAGGATACCGATCTTTTCCCAAGGGATATCACGAGCCTATTAAATAGTAATGTCGAGCCCGCATATAATTTAATTAAGCAGCTTACACGATTATTTCCTGTTTATTTTAATGATATTGGTGCCGAAGGAAGATTGCGGGACATTTCAACGCGGTTGGATGAAATTGTATATCGAAAAGATGCCTTGGTTCATTTTTTAAGAAAGCAAAGCCATGTAGAAAGCTCAAATCGAACATTGGCATTGATTCGAGAAGTTCTTTTATTTTGGGCGTCTGGGGACAAGTCGGCTCTTGAAGAAATGATTCCGCCAAATATTTACGAACAGACAATGATGGAAGGGCCATATTTTGATGGAATCCATCGCATTTTTTCGATATTGACCCAAAAAGGCATTCAAATTCCTGAAGATCTTTTGTCTGTTTCACCAGAAGAATTGGCAAGTCTTCTTTCTGATATTTCAGACGTAACGGATACAGATCGAGAGCGATCGATACTGGCGAGTCGTTTTTATCGATTTTTACATGAAAAATATAACATTCATGATGTGGCACTACAGCAATATATTTCTCAAATACAGGCCGAAAGTCCGCTAGAATTAAAATCATTGGTGGATGCGCTAAATGAAAGGCAAAATAAAAACAAACAAATAAAGCTTTTGCGATTTTCCGAAAAGCTTAAAAAGCTTGTTCTATCTCCTATGGAGTTCGAGATACGAGAAAATATATATAAAAAGAGGCACTTCGCAGTAGATATCCCTTCCATGTATGGAAGTTATTCAGAAAAAAAATTTGATGCACTAGGAATGACGTTTCGGGTGGAGTGGGTCATAAACCGCTTATTTGAAGAATTAGTGGAAGAATTAGATTTGACCCTTATTACAAAATCAACTTTTTATCAAATTTATTCGAATTTACGTCTTTTTTATGAAGCATTAAAATTGGACGGAATTACATCCGGAGAATATGAAACACAGATGGATTTGTTAGCCCATTCTTTAGAAGTGCAAGGATTTACGTTGACTCAATATCTAGACATTTTTAAAGGCTTTGCACAAGCACTGAAAAATATTGTAACCGATTATTTCAGAAATGTTCATGAGGCCAACTTAAATCGATTATTAAAAAAATTAGATGTCGAAAAAGTTTTGCCCCGATTTTTATCTGCGGATTCAGAAATGAATACAAATGCAGAACGTTTAAAATTACGAATTTCCGAAATGTTTTTTCGGGATATTCTTTCCCAAAGTATTGGGCTACAGCAGTTGGATGTGTTTTTGACACGTATTTTAAATACTCTTTATCGCCAGGCAGAAGTATTGCCAGATGAAGAATTGCGGCAACTATTGTTATTTGATGCCGAAAATATGATTCTTTCTATTGATGATCCGATTGGTCGGATTTCCAATTTGATTCACTTGGGAAACAAAGGATACAATTTGGTGCAGGTAAAGCGTTATGATTTGCCAGTGCCTTCTGGATTTATTATCACGACGGAGCTATATCGTTTTCAAGAAGTAATTCGCCAGTATCCTCCTGCCATGAATTTGGTAAAAGCAATGGTCATATCAAAAATTGCTCGAACCGAAAAAAAGACCGGGAAGAAATACGGAAGTCTTAAAAATCCGCTTTTGTTATCTGTTCGAAGTGGCTCCCCTATTTCACAGCCGGGGATGATGAATACATTTTTAAATGTAGGAATTAATCCGAAAATCGCGGAAGCACTTGCAGAAAAAACTCAAAATCCTTGGTTTGCATGGGATTGTTATCGACGGTTTTTACAAGGCTATGGAATGTCATTCGGTATGACTCGAGATGCTTTTGATGCAGTTATTGCTGAATATAAATCGAACTGGAATATCTCGCTGAAGAAAACCTTTAGCGGAGAGCAAATGAAAACGGTAGCAATGGGCTATCGAAAAAAAGTCGAGGAAGCAAAAATCCATATCGCAGAAGATCCAATGGATCAGCTGTTTTTGATTTTGCAAAACGTATTGGGTTCTTGGAATGCGCCGAAAGCTCAGAATTATCGAAAAGTAATGGGTCTTTCAGACGACTGGGGAACGGCCATTACAATTCAAGCAATGGTATATGGGAACCTTTCCCCGGAATCGGGAAGCGGAGTTGTGTTTACGCATAGTCCAAGATGGTCTGGAGAAAGAATTCGCCTCTGGGGAGATTTTACGATTTTTAATCAAGGAGAAGACGTTGTTTCGGGGCTTGTAAATACGCTTCCTATTTCATTGTTTCAGCAAGAACGAGAGATGCGAGAAACAGATATTACTTTGGAAGCACGTTTCCCAAAAATTTATGAGACTCTTTTAGAGTGGGCAGACGAATTAACCGTAAAGCATCGCTGGGATCCCCAAGAAATTGAATTTACTTTCGAAGGTCCAGATAAAAAAGATTTATATTTTTTGCAAACACGGAACATGAGCATTCGGGAAGATCAAAAAGAAGATTTGTTTCTTTTTAGTGCTGATACAGAGCCTGTTCTTTTGGGTCATGGAATTGGAGTAAGCGGTGGTGCTATGGCAGGTCGCATTGTGTTTGATCTACAAGAAGTAGATATTTGGCGAAAGAAAGAACCAGAAACTAAGTTAATTGTTGTTCGAAATGATACTGTGCCAGACGATATTATGGAGATTTATGCTGCCGATGGTCTGTTGACAGCCCGAGGAGGACTAACATCACACGCAGCAGTCGTAGCTCATCGACTGGAAAAAACATGTGTTGTAGGATGTTCGCAAATGCTATGCGATGAGCAACGTAAAAAAATACAGTTTGGAGAAGTTGTTTTGTTTGCAGGTGATTTTATAAGCATAAATGGTCGTGAAGGGTCTGTATTTCAAGGGGCTTTATCTCTTCGGTAGAGATGATATCTGGCTTGCAAAACAAACCTTGATCCGATATTTATATATTTATAAATAAAATTACCTTTGACTGCTAAAGCAAGGAGAAAAACCCATGTCAGAAAAAAAAGTGTTGGGAATTAACGGCGTTGGACGTATTGGGAAGTTGACGTTATGGCATCATATAGGACGAAAGTATTTTGATGAAATTGTGATTAATATTGGACGGCAAGTAGGAAACAGCTTGACAGATATTGCACATTACATCGAAAGAGATTCGACATATGGTTCTTTGCAACATTTTTTATATGGCATTAAAGGAAGGCCGACAATCTCGGATATTAATGAAGAAAAAGGTACGATGATGATTGATGAGATTAGGGTAACTTTTTTGCGGGAACAAAGAAATCCAAAAGATATTCCATGGGCGAATCATAATGCAAAATTAGTAATAGACACAACAGGTCAATTTTTAGATCCAACAATGCCCGCAGATGCCCCCAAAGGATCTTTACGTGGACATTTAGAGGCTGGCGCACAAAAAGTGATTGTTTCTGCGCCATTTAAAATTAAAGGTGGCGGAGAGATGCCGGAAGATGCTGTAACTACAGTAATGGGGATTAACGAACACGATTATGATCCACAGAAACATGTAATGATTTCGAACGCCTCTTGTACTACAACCTGTTTGGCTCATATGGTGAAGCCAATTCTGAATCAATACGGTGTAAGTCGTATTCTAACAGCCTCAATGGCGACTGTTCATGCGGTTACAAGTTCTCAAGCGGTGTTGGATAAATTGCCCAAAGCTGGAGCCACAGACTTAAGAAAAGCCCGCAGCATGGTAGATAACATTATTCTTACCACGACAGGCGCAGCCAAGGCGTTGGGATTGGTCATTCCAGATATGAAAAAAGTTGGATTCATGGCCCAAAGCGTGCGGATACCAACTTCGACTGGGTCGTTAGTTATTTTAGCAATAAATTTACGGGAAATGCCGGATCAACCAATACGACGAGATGATATCAATAAGATATATGAACAAGCTGCCATCGCAGAAACAAGAGGATATTTAGATTGTTCTTATGCGCAAAATGTATCAACAGATATTATTGGAAGTCCACGGGCGGCGGCAATCATTGAAGCCAGAGAAACGCATACCCGAACAGCTGAAATTACAATTGACTTGTGTGAAATTCCAGGAATGGATGAGTGTGTGTTAAAACAATGTAATGCGCATGTTTGGAAAGTTCCAATTACCCAGGTGGTGATATATGGCTGGTATGATAATGAATATGGAAGCTATGTAAATACATTGGGAGATCGAACTGTTTCAATTGCAGAAAATTTATAGTTTTGTTTTAAATAAGAAAAGCGTCTTTTGCTGTTTTCAAAAGACGCTTTTCTTATTTAAAAGCAGTAAAAGACAATTTTTGAAACGCATCTGTTAGCGAAATAAATTCATCGATGGAAAGTGTTTCTGCCCGACGGGAAGAATCAATTTTAGCAAGCTGAAAGACATTTGTTATTTCAGGGAGAGAAAAATTGAGAGAGCTTCCTAAAAAGGCGTTCTTGAGGTTTTTTCGTCGTTGTCCGAAAGCAGCCTGAACGATTTTAAAAAAAAGAGTTTCATTTGTTCGCAAGTGCGGATTTGGATTATAGAAAGAAATAGAAATAACCTCGGAGTTAACCTTTGGGCGCGGATAGAAATGGGTGGCGTCCACAAAAAGAAGAGATTCAACTCGACCATAAAATTGGCACAGAACACTAATGCGGCTGTATGTTTTTTTGCCAGGAGAAGCAATTATACGATCGGCCAATTCCTTTTGAAACATAAGCACAGCTTTTTTTAAATGAGATGCATTTTTTGTAAGTAGCCCCAATACTGGTGAAGAAATATGATATGGAAGATTTCCAAAAACGAAAAGCTGAGTTTTTTCTTCATTAGCGATATCGGCAAAATCTGTTTGCAAAATGTCTCCGACAAGTAGGTTTGTGTTTTGAATCTTTTCTTTTCGAAGCTTTTCTTCAAGTATGGCCGCCACATCGGGATCTTTTTCGATAGCAATAACTTTTTGAGCTATTTTTGCCAATGGAAAAGTTAAAGCACCAAGCCCCGGTCCAATTTCAAGAACGATATCGGTTTTTGTAACCCCGCTTTTTTCTACAATTTGAGAAGGAATGCAAGCTCCTTGCAAAAAATTTTGCCCAAGCTGCTTTTTGGCAGTTATTCCTAGTGGAGAAAGGTTTTTTTGCGAAAGAGGCATAAAAGACTTTCTGATAAAAGTAAATTAGCTTTTGATATCATGAAAAAGGTTTGAATTCAAGGTATTTAGGGTGGTGTTTCTTGACTTTAGATAGTAAATTAGGTAGTCAAATATGTATTGTTATTTATACTATATTTACTAAAAGGAAGCATTTATGAGACGAAAAACAAAAGGCATTAGTGTTGATGCAATGGTAAAATTTATTTTTAGCCAATACGGAGTTCCTACTAAAAAAGATGTGGCATTGATTTTAAAACGACTGGATCGGATTGAAATCTTATTGCAAGAAAAAAGCAGGATTTTGCGAAAACGAACATCTATACAGCCCCCGTATTTGACAGCAACAAATCAAGTGTTTAGTGTAATTTCAACCCATGAAGAAGGGGTGCGAGTTTCGGAGCTGCAAAAGGAAACGGGTCTTTCAGAAAAAACAGTACGTAATATTGTTTTTCGCTTAAATAAGCTGGGAAAGATTCGGCGAACGCAACGAGGGTTGTACGTTCAAGCGTAGATATTGTGATGGTTTGAAGGAAATTAAATGAAAAAGAAAATGGAAGAAAACTCCGTAGGGGATAAAATCGGCAAATTTTTAGTTACAGAGAAAAAAGCGTTGCCAGAGATAAATGCGGTGTTTTATGCGTTTGTTCATTCAAAGACAAACGCACGATATGTTCATATTGAACGAAAAGATACTGAAAATACATTTGGTGTCGCGTTTAAAACGGTGCCGACAGATTCTACTGGCGTGCCGCATATTTTAGAACATACGGTGCTATGTGGATCGAAAAAATATCCAGTACGCGATCCTTTTTTTTCAATGATTAAAAGAAGCTTGAGCACGTTTATGAATGCGTTTACAGCTTCTGATTGGACTATGTATCCGTTTTCAACACAGAATCAAAAAGATTTTTATAATTTGATGGATGTTTATTTGGACGCAGTGTTTTTCCCTCGATTAGATCGTTTGAGCTTTTTGCAAGAGAGTTGCCGTCTTGAGCTAGAAGAAGATCGGCTGGTGTATAAAGGTGTTGTATATAATGAAATGAAAGGAGCCTTAAGTTCTCCGGATCAAATTCTTTATTCTGCCCTGAAAGCTTTTTTATATCCGGATGTAAGCTATCGGTTTAATTCCGGTGGTGTTCCGGAAGAAATTACAAAATTAACATATGAAGAACTGGTTCGATTTCATCAATATTACTACCATCCAACAAACGCATTTTTTTACAGCTATGGAAATTTGCCTGTTAAAAATCATTTTGAGTTTATTGAGGAGAAAGTCCTTTCGAAATTTAACTCGGCCTCAACAAAAATTATTATTGAGAGCCAGCCCAGATTTTTTTTGCCCCTGCGAGCCGAAGAAACGTATATGTTGGATGAAGCACAAGAAACAAAGCAAAAGAATCAGGTATGTGTCGCATGGTTAACAGCAGACATTACAGATACGTTTGAAGTGTTATGTTTAACATTATTAGAACAAGTTTTATTAGGCAATCCTGCCGCGCCATTACGAAAAGCACTTTTAGATAGTGGTTTGGGTTCGGCGTTGTGTGATATTTCTGGTTATATGGGAGAGTATAAGGACACTTTTTTTGCTTGCGGATTAAAAGATGTCGCTCAAAAAAACATTCCAGAAGTAAAAAAGGCAATAGAAACATCATTGACCTCTCTTGTTCAAGCAGGTATTCCAGAAGATTTGATAAAAGCGGCGATTCATCAGTTAGAATTTCGTTTAAAAGAGATTACAAACACCCCCTATCCATATGGATTGCGATTGTTGTTACAAATTGTAGGATCCTGGATTTCAGACGGAAATGTAATTGACGCGTTATTGCCAGATGAAAATTTTAAACGGTTGGCAAAAGAAAGAGAAAAAGGATCTTTTTTTGAAGGCCTGATTGAGAAATATCTATTACAAAATCCGCATCAAGTAGAATTGATTTTACGACCCGATGTAACCTTGGCAGAACGGAAAGAAAAGGAAATACAAAACGTCTTGTCCAAATTGCGTGCGCAAAAACCCCCAGAAGAAATTCTAGAGATTATAAAAGAAGCTCAGGCATTAGAAAAGCTACAAGAAGCAAAGGAAAATCCAGAAGCATTGCCAACACTAGAATTATCAGATGTGCCTTCGGATGTAGAAATTGTTTTGCCGTCGAAAGAGCTGAGTTGGCCCAATATAACGATATATGAAAAAGCCACTTCAGGGATTTTGTATGTAAATTTAGCTGCTGGAATTGGCAAGTTGTCTTATGAAGAAGCGAAGTGGTTGCCGTTTTTAGGATATATTTTCACAAAAATGGGAACAAAAAAGGCGTCAGACGATGACATCTCTCGTAAAATTGATTTATATACCGGAGGAATTTCGTTTTCGACAGTTATGCGAAGCTCATATGAGAAAAATTTGGAGGAAGGACTCCCTTTTATTTTAATTCAAGCAAAAGCGTTGTCACAAAATGTATCCTCCATGTTTGATTTATTAACGACATTATTGGTTGATACAGATTTTTCCAAAAGAGAAAATATACATAAATATCTTTTAGAATATCGAGCAAAACTAGAAGCTCAGGTGGTACAAAACGGACATCAATTGGCGATGTCATTAGCTTCGCGCAATTTGTCATCACTTCGAACGCTGAGTGAAGCCCTAATCGGTGTTTCGCAAGTACAATTTTTAAAGACAATTACGACAAATTGGACTGAGGATCGATGTGATCAAATTATCCTCCAATTAGTCCAGATAGTTGAGAAAATATTTAATTTACAAAATTTTGAATTCTCCATGATAGGGAGCAAAAAAGAACTTACACTTGGGGCCCAAAAAGTGGAGGATTTGCGAAAAATAGTATCAACAGGAGAGAGAAATTTTACGATGCCGAAGATTTTTTTGCCCACAGACTTGCCGTGGGAAGGATGGAGCACTTCTACAACAGTCTCTTTTGTTGGAGCAAGTTGTTTGCTCTCTAATAGAAAAAAAACGGCCGCTCCGGCACTTTCAATTGCATCTAAGATGTTGCGGAATTTGTATTTACATCGTGAGATACGGGAGAAAGGCGGAGCCTATGGTGGATTTGCTTTGTATAATTCAGAAACAGGAATATTTAATTTTGCTTCGTATAGAGACCCTCACATTGCCCGAACGCTAGATGTGTTTAAAACAGCAACTCAATATTTAACACCAAAACAATATACAAAAACAGATTTAAAAGAAGCCATTTTGCAAGTTTGTGCGGATTTAGATAAGCCTTCTTCGCCAGCCAAAGCTGCCTTACAGGCGTTCGAGCGAAAGCTTGTTGGATTAACAGATGAAGATCGAGTTGAATTTAAAGAAAACCTTTTGGGAATGACGCCCGAAAAGTTTCAACAAGGAATTGAGGAAGAGCTTTATCATGCGATGAACCGATTAGGAGTTTCCGTTATTTCAAACAAAGAAAAACTTTTTGCTTCAAGCGCCAAACTTTCACGCCCGTTGAAAATTTTTGAACTTTAAAAAGATTTAAACAGCCCTAAAAGGGTTTCTTGAGAAACAGAATCAACGGTTCCTTTTTTATGGGCAATAGATACCGCGAGAATCCCTAATTGTTGATATACAGGCAGAAGGTCGGGTGCTTGTTGGCGGAGAGATTCGATATGATGAGAGACTGTATGAATATCTCCTCGGGCAATGGGTCCTGTAAGAGCAGCAATAGGGCCGGATTTTTGAATATTTCTTGTGGTTGTTTGCAAAAGAGATGCAAGCGCTGGAACACCTTTAGAGCGATCAATGCCAACCATTTCGAATAAAGACAAAGCCGCTTCAAAAAGGGCGATTGAATAATTAGAAACTAATATTGCCGCCGTATGATAAAGCGTTTTTTGAGAAGTTGTGATCTCGATAGGAATTCCGCCAAGAAGTGTTATGAGATCTTTGGCCGTATTGAGAGCCTCCGCATCTCCATCAATAGCAATCAATGTATTTTGAAATAAAAAAAGCACATCTTCGGACGGATTTGAAAAGGTTTGTAAAGGATGCAAGGCTCCGATAGAAGCTTTTTTTTGTTGGACAGATTTTAAAATATCTGCAGGCAAGCTGCCACTACAATGAAAAAATATTTTTCCGCCAAGGTCTTTCGAACTAGCGGCGAGGCTCTTGCATAAAGGTTCAATAAGATCGTCCGGGGTTGTAAAAAAGAAAACGTTCGCAAGTTGAAGAAGTTCTCCCGGATGTTGTGTAGAAAAAACATTGCCGAGCTGTTTGCTTAAATGAAGAGCAGAGGAGGAAGTTCTGCTCGCAACGCCGGAAAGACATACGCCTTTTTTCTGAAGTGCAAGTGCCAATGCCGTGCCAAGCTGTCCGGCTCCAATAATAGCAATTTTATGTTCCATTTTGCCCCGAGCCTATTTAGGGTTTGTAGCAATGACTATCATTGGGGAAAGTGCCATTTTGAACTTCTTCTACATATGACATAATTGCTTGTCGGGCGGTTTCTCGTAGATTTGTGTAAGCTTTAACGAATTTAGGCGGTTTTCGAGAATTTAAACCCAAAAGGTCGTGAAAAACTAGAATTTGCCCGTCGCAATGAGAGCCTGCTCCAATACCAATTGTGGGAATAGTCAAGCACTGTGTAATTTTTTCTGCGATTTTAACAGGGATTCCTTCTAAAACAACCATGCTGGCTCCTGCTTCTTGAATACTCTTGGCATCGATAAGGAGTTTTTCTTCATTTCGCTCCGCTCGGAAACCGCCCGTTCGAAGAATTGACTGAGGGGTTAGTCCGATATGAGCCTGTACCGGAATATCAGCCTTGACGAGAGCAGAGATTACAGGCGCAACTTGAGCACCACCTTCTAGCTTAACAGCTTCGGCACCACCTTCTTTAATAAAACGACCTGCGTTATGAATGGCTTCTGGAATACTTGCCTGATATGATAAAAAGGGCATGTCAGCAACAACAAGCGCGTTTTGGGTTGCTCGTGAAACCATTTGAGTATGGTAAACCATTTCATCCATAGTAACAGAAAGTGTGTTTTCCTTTCCTTGGATTACCATGCCAAGAGAGTCTCCTACCAATAAAAGATGCACGCCGCAGGAATCCAGCATTTCTGCGGATGGAAAATCGTAAGCGGTGACAGAGATAATTTTTTGCCCTGTTTGTTTCATTTCCCATAATTTTGGAATGGTAATTTTAGATGACATAGTTGCCTCAAAGTAAAAGTTTATGTATTTTTTTATCAGTTTGAACAGAAAGATGTCAAGTGAATCAATTTTTAAAAAGGATAAAAAAGTGAGAATATTCAGTTCGTTTTTGAATAAAAGATTGACGAAAAAGAGTGATCTAAATATAATATTTCGTTACAAATCGTTTGGTTTTAATGGAAGGAGTTAGAATGATCCAGCTTGTTCGGGGCTTTAAAGATATATTGCCAGAAGAACTATCTCTTTGGCAATATATTGAAAAAAAAGCCATTTCTCTTTTTTCGGCATTTGGATATAAGGAAATTCGCCTGCCATTATTGGAAAAATCGGCTCTTTTTGCGCGAAGTATTGGCGAAGGAACAGACATTGTCGAAAAAGAAATGTATTCCTTTATAGATCGCAATGAGGAATGGTTAACTTTGCGCCCAGAAGCAACAGCTTCCGTGGTGCGGGCATATATTCAACATAAAATGTATGCGACAGAACCACTTCGGAAGCTTTTTACAATAGGTCCGATGTTTCGTCGAGAGCGCCCTCAAAAAGGAAGATATCGGCAATTTTATCAAATTGGCGTAGAAGCTTTTGGCAGTGCTTCTCCTTTGTTAGATGCCCAAATGATTTATATGCCAATGCTGTTTCTTTCTCGGCTGGGCGTGAAAGATGTAAAGGTACATGTGAATTCATTGGGTTGCGAGGAGTGTAGACCGATATATAAAGAGAAATTATTGTCTTTTATCAATACTAAGGAAGCCCAGTTATGTCCGGATTGTCAGCGGCGAAAGGAAGTAAATCCGTTACGCGTACTGGATTGCAAAGTGCTTTCCTGTAAAGAAGCAATCGTCGGTGTGCCCGATGTTTTAGGCTCTCTTTGTGGGGCGTGTGATACGCATTTTAAGATTGTGTTAGAAATTTTATCACGACAAAAGGTGCCTTTTGAAATAAGTCCAAGTTTAGTACGAGGACTTGATTATTATACAAGAACCGCTTTTGAAATTCAGACGGATTTATTGGGGGCCCAGAGTGCTATTGCCGGCGGAGGACGATATGATGGTTTGGTTAGTGCATTGGGAGGTCCTTCAACCCCTGCAATCGGATTTGCTTTTGGGCTAGATCGTTTGGCAGAAGTAGTTTCGCAATATCAAACAATTTTGCCTTTAGGGCTGGATGTATTCATAGCGGCATTGGGAGAAAAAAGTCAGGGAAAAGCGTTTGATTGGCTTTGTGAATTAGCCAAACAAGGATTTACCGTTGAAATGGATTTTGACGGTCGAAGTTTAAAAAGCCAAATGAAACAAGCAGACCGATTGAATGCTCGATTTGCTTTAATTATAGGGGAAGAAGAGCTTTCTCAAGGAGCTGTTATTTTTAGAAATATGGAAACAAAAGAACAAATTTCAATTTCAACGCAAGAAGTAGTTCAGGTCATCGCAGACACTATTTCTTTCAAATAAAAAAGGAGGCAGTTTTGCCAGATATCCTCGGAAGCATGCGAAAAACCCATAATTGTGGGGAGTTGAATATTGTCGCAAAAGGCCAAGAAGTAGTTTTGATGGGCTGGGTTCAGCGTCGCCGGGATCATGGTGGCGTTATTTTTGTAGATCTACGAGATAAAGATGGAATTACGCAGGTAATATTTAATCCAGAATTAAATACGGCAGTTCATAAAAAAGCGCATGGCATTCGAAATGAATATGTATTGGGTATTCGTGGGATTGTAGAAGCACGCCCAGACGGAATGATTAATCCAGCACTACAAACAGGCGAGATTGAAATTCGGGTAACGGAACTGAAAATTTTAAACGAAGCCCAAACACCGCCATTTTCTATTGAAGACGATACGGATGCATCTGAATTAGTACGATTAAAATATCGGCATTTAGACTTGCGTCGTCCAATACTGCAACAAAATTTATTTGTTCGTCATAAAACAGCCCAAATTGTTCGTCAGTATTTAAATGAACACGGATTTTTAGAAATTGAAACACCGATGTTAACCCGAAGTACACCAGAAGGGGCAAGAGATTATTTAGTGCCCAGCCGAGTAAATCCAGGATGTTTTTATGCGCTACCACAATCTCCCCAATTGTTTAAGCAGCTTTTAATGGTTGCCGGTATGGATCGATATTATCAAATTGTGAAGTGTTTTCGAGACGAAGATTTGCGTGCAGATCGACAGCCGGAATTCACCCAGATTGACTTAGAAATGTCGTTTGCAGGAGAAGAAGATGTAATGAATGTTGCGGAAGGAGCAATGCGACAAGTTTTTCGGGAACTAATGGATATGGAGTTGCCAAATCCTTTTCCACGAATGAAACATATAGAAGCGATGGATCGATACGGTTTAGACAAGCCCGATACACGGTTTGGACTAGAGTTAAAAGAAGTATCAGATATTGTAAAGAATAGTGGATTTCAAGTGTTTTCCGGCGTGGTTCAAAAGGGCGGGATTGTAAAAGCGATTAACGCCAAAGGTTGTGCAGATATGACCCGAAAAGAGCTGGATGATTTAACCGAATTCGCTGCTATTTATAAAGCTAAGGGGCTTGCTTGGATCAAGGTGAAAGAAGATGAATGGCAATCTCCCATTATAAAATTCTTTACCGACGACGAAAAACAAAAACTAGCGCAAGCAATTGAAATGGAGCCAGGGGATTTAGTACTCTTTGTAGCAGATATTCCAGAAATTGCGAATGAAGCGTTAGGGCAAATCCGAAATCGACTGGGAATTCAATTGGGTTTAATTGATGAAAATCAATTAAACTTTTTGTGGGTAACGGAATTTCCGTTGATGACCTACGATATAGGAGAAAAAAGATATCAAGCACTTCACCACCCTTTTACGGCACCCTTTGAAGAAGATTATGCGTTATTAGAATCGAAACCGGATCAATGTCGATCTAGAGCATATGACTTGGTCTTAAATGGTTCTGAAATTGGCGGTGGCAGCATTCGTGTGCATCAGACTAGTTTGCAAAAGCGAATTTTTACGGCATTAGGAATGAGTAAAGAAGAATATGAAGAAAAGTTTGGCTTTTTGTTGAATGCATTGGATTCCGGTGCGCCACCTCATGGTGGCTTGGCATTTGGGTTTGACCGATTGATAGCAATGATTAGAAAGCAAACATCCATTCGAGACGTGATCGCTTTTCCTAAAACACAACGAGCTGCCGACTTATTGACAGAAGCCCCTTCAAAGGCGACAAAATCACAACTGGAAGAGCTTCATATCCGGGTGGTAAAGACCGAAGGGATATAATTTTTCTTGACAGGGTTTAGGTTTTTGGGTAAACAACAAGCTTTAAAAAACCAGGATTATTCCTCAGTAGCTCAGTTGGCAGAGCAGATGGCTGTTAACCATCGGGTCCGCGGTTCAAGTCCGTGCTGAGGAGCCATTTTTAAGGGGCTGATATTCTTTAAAATATCAGCCCCTTAAGTTTTTTTCAAGACAGATGTTAGAGCTACAAATATCCGCGTTTATAACGGAACAATTTTAGTCTTAATGTAGTCCATGAACTTCGTTAACATCTAATACAAACATAATGCCATTGCCCGGCTTTTCGATTTCCAAATGGCTTTTGATTGATTCAACAATACCATTTTTAAAGTCGTTTTGCGTTAAGATAAAAACAACTTCTTTTTCCGGTTCGATATCCACCGCAAAGAACTTTTGAACTTCATGGATACCCGCCCCTCTCGCGTTCATAATTGTACCGCCCCTTGATCCGGCTTTTCTGGCGGCATCGATTACATCTTCGGCTTTGCCTTTTTCAACAACTACATAAATAACATTATGCATACTTTTTTTCACCTCGGTGTTTTTTGCGGTTTTACTGATCGCATTCTTATTGCCTATAAATTCAGATACGGAAACTGAAAACGCAATTCCATGATGCGGCTTGTCAAACTCCATCTCTTTGCTAAGGCCCCTTATGGCTTCAGAGGCCAATTCGTTTTCCACAATCATAATGACAATTTCTTTTCTTACATCCGTTAGTTCTAAAAATTCCAGTAAGCGATTTTTTTTAACTATGCCTCTTCCTATATGGATCGTCCCCCCTTTTACCCCGTATTTTTTAGCAATTTTTAAAGCCTTAGAGGCGTTTCCATTTTTTACAACACAGCATATTAAGTCAAAATCCGACATTATTAACTATTCCTTTGTTGATTTTATTTTGTAGATTAAACCTAATATTTGTAACGTTATAATAGGCATCATGGTAGCCATGGCAATAGCCCCAAAAGAATCTATTAATACGTTAGCATGTTCTATACTATCGGCCGCGCCTTGTGCGAACGCCAATATGAATGTAGTCGTCATGGGGCCTGATGCCACACAGCCCGAGTCAAAAGAAATTCCTATAAAAAGCTTAGGGATGAATAGAATTAGAAGGAAGGAAATTATATATCCAGGCAGCAAATAATGCCATAGCATAATTTCAGGAACGACGATTCTTAGTATGGATAAACCTACAGCAAGTGCGACGCCTATGGCTAACGCAGCCAAAACAATTTTTTTATTGATGTATCCGCTGGTAACGCTTTCTATTTGTCGTATTAAAACATAAACAGCGGGCTCTGTCAGTATAATAAGCATTCCCAAGAAAAAACCCAAGCCAACAACAATTGTTTTATTTTCATATAACGCTAAGCTCTGTCCGATAATATTACCAACATCCATAAATCCAGCATTTACACCTATCAGAAACAATACCAGTCCAATGTACGTATATAAAAATCCCTTCAACATTTTTCGAAAATATTTAAATTGCAGATGAAACTTTAGACTTTGAAAAATAAAGAGCATTAAAACCATAGGCGATAGCGCAATAAACGACTCTAGTGCTATGGTGGGTGCTTTTGCAATAAATGGACCCAATAGTGAATTTGTAGTAAAACTATGTGCTTCTAATATGCCAGATATATTGTCGGTTTTGACGAATAGGTTTAAAAACAAAACGCCAAGAATGGCGCCTGACGCCATGATGGCAACCAGTCCAAAACTATTTTCTTCTGAAGATTTACTGTCTTTTTTCATGCCAGCCACCCCTATGGCCACTGCCAATACAAAAGGGACTGTCAGTGCGCCAGTAGTTGCACCGGAAGCGTCAAATCCGATCGCCAGCATATCCGAAGATGAAAAAATAGCCAGAAAAAAGATTATACTATAAAGGACAAACAACATTTTATGTAAAGGAATATTATAAACAATTCTTATAATCCCCAAAGACAGCATAATGCCTGTGCCAACGGCGACAACAACAAGAATGGTGATCAGCGGGATAAAATTACCTGTAACAGAAGCTACTTGAGCCGCCAGTATATGTAGGTTTGGTTCGGCAGCATTAATAAAAAAACCCAAGATAAATCCAACGATAATGATGTACCATAGCTTATTGGATTTTAAGAAAAAATTTCCCATATGGCTACCAAAGGGCAAGATGGCCAAATCAATACCAAGTAGCAATATGGATAATCCCAATATGATGATCAACGCACCTATAATAAAGCGAAATAAGAGAATGCCGGACAATGGAGCTAGAGTGAAGTGAAGAACAATTACAAGAATTATTATCGGTGAAACAGTAGACAAAACCTCTTTGATTTTTTCAAATAAAACGTTCAAGTGTCTCGGCCTTTCTCATAGCTTTATGCATTTTATACCATATCTATTACTTTGCCGTAATTCCAACTAAAATTCAATGTATATTTCCGTTATTAATCCACGGATATAATTTGAGTCATATTGCGACGGACAGACAATGAAAATAGATCAGAGAAGTACTTCTGTTTGAAGCGCACATTTTTTATTTTTGAAAAGAGGACGCCTTTTTATCCGCATCGATATGGACAAATTTTTCTCGTTTTTTTTCAATGGCTGCATAAAATGCAGGAACTAAAAGAAGACAGAAAATTGTACCCGTGATCATGCCGAAAAAAACAGGTGTGCCAAGTGCTTGACGACTGGCAGCTCCGATACCGGAAGCCCACACCAGAGGCAGAACTCCTAGCACAAACGCAAAAGAAGTCATTAAAATAGGACGATAACGCAATCGGGCAGCCTCCATTGCTGCTTCAATAACTGTCTTGCCTTCTTTATGAAGATCAACAGCAAACTCGACAATTAAAATGGCTGTTTTGGCTGCCATCGCAATGAGAAGTAAAATTCCAACTTGAGTGTAAATATTAATATCCATTTGTCGTGCAAAAATAGCGATAACTGTTCCGATTAAAGCCAATGGAATAGAAAGCATTACGCAGAAACTGACTGTCCAGCTTTCATATTGAGCACATAAAACCAAATAAACAAAAATAGCAGAAAGGAGGAAAATAAGTATGGTACCACTGGAGGCAACTTTTTCTTGATACGCCATGCCTGTCCATTGGCTTCCCATAGAGGGCGGAAGTGTTTTTTTCACGATATCTTCCATGACTTTTAAAGCTTCTGAGCTACGTCCAGGAACTGCTGCACCAGAAATGGAAGCGGAAGGATACATATTAAATCGGTTTACAAGCAAAGGCCCGGTGGTAGGTTTTAAAGAAACCAGTGTTCCTAGCGGAATCATTTCGCCGTGAATATTTCGAACTTCCAGTCGCTCTAAATCTATCTCTTTCATGCGGGCAGAGGTGTCTGCCTGAATGTTTACCTGATATGTTTTCCCAAACAAGTTAAAATCGTTAATATAAGCCCCCCCCATCATTGTTTGAAGTGTTCCGAAAATGTCAGAGAGAGGGATTCCTAGACGTTTGGCTTTGTCGCGGTCCACATCCAGAAAATATTGAGGGATATTGGAGCGGTATGTACTATTTAAATGAGCTATAATATCCGTTTGATTTCCAGCTTGAGTAACAACAGAAATTGCTTCTTGCAATGCCGCAGGACCTAAATTTTCCCGGTCTTGTAATTTCATTTCAAATCCACCTTGGCTTCCAAGACCTGCAATTCCTGGAGGAAGAAAAACAAAACCGCGTGCTTCTGTAAGCTGAGAGAGAGCTATATTTATATTCATAAGAATTTTGTCTTGTGTAAGCTTTTGTTTGGCACGCTTGCTCCATTCGTCAAAGACAACCCAAAAGGCAGCGGCATCAGATGCCTGGGCGCCATCCAGTATAGAGTAGCCAGCGATAGTAGACCATGACTTAATCCCAGGAATTTTTGCCATATACTGATCTAATTCGGCACAAGTTTTAGAGGTTCGCGAAAGAGAAGATGCCGACGGAAGCATGAGAACACCCATAGCGTAGCCTTGATCTTCTTGAGGGAAAAATCCTTTCGGAAGCATGTTCATGCCAAAGATGGTGCTGACAACTAAAACAGCAAGGATAATGAAAGCCAAGAAAGTCCGTTGAACCATATGGCGCGTAATCTTTTTATATTTATCAACTGAAGATTGTAGCCCTTTATTAAACCAGCGGAAAATAAAAAAATTCTTTTTAGGAACGTCTTTTGTGGGCTTAAGGATAATGGCACATAAAGCAGGGCTTAATGTAAGTGCGTTAATCGCGCTAAAGAAAGTAGATACCGCGATGGTAAGAGCAAATTGTCGATATAATTGACCTGTAACGCCGCCCATAAAAGATGCCGGAAGAAATACAGACATAAGAACAAGCGTTGTTGCAACAATAGGCCCGGTTACTTCATCCATGGCTTTAATGGCCGCTTCTCTGCCAGAAAGCCCTTTTTCGTCCATATTTCGAGTAACATTTTCTACAACAATAATCGCGTCATCTACCACGATACCGATGGAAAGAACCAATCCAAATAAAGTGAGAAGGTTAATGGAAAACCCCATCGTGCCCATTAAAATAAATGTTCCAATTAAGGATACAGGGATTGTAATAATAGGAATAATGGTGGCTCGCCAGCCTTGCAGAAAGAAGAAAATAGTAAAACAAACAAGCAAAATTGCAATAATCAGCGTATGGATAACTTCACGAAGGGATTCCTGAATAAAGTCCGTTGTATTGAACAAGTAGTCATAATGAAGCCCTTCCGGAAAATGGGCCTCAAGCTCTTCCATTTTTGCATGGACTGATTTCGATAGGTTAATTGCATTTGCATCTGGCAAAGAAAAAACAGCAACAAGTGCAGCTGGTTTTCCTTTTACACGAGCATCGGTCATGTAGGATTTAGAACCTAAGGTCACGGATCCCACGTCCTTAATGCGAACAATGCGGTTGTCATCCGCTTTTATAATAATATTCTCAAATTCTTCAATAGAGACCAGGCGCCCTTTTAGTTGAACAATATATTGGAATGGTTGTCCGGCCGCAGATGGAGGCTGGCCGATTTGCCCTGCGGCAACCTGAATATTTTGTTCAGACAAGGCTGTTGCGACATCTTTTGTAGTGAGGCTATATGTTTTAAGGAGCTGTGGATCCAGCCAGATACGCATACTGTAATCACCAGCACCGTAAATAAAAATATCACCGGTACCGTCTAACCGAGAAAGCTCGTCTTTTAAATAAAGCGTAGCATAATTATTTAAATACAAATCGTCTATTTTAGGATTGTCAGAGTGTAAGTACAGCATCAAGACAATGTTGGTGCTTTGTTTTTTAGTGGTAACACCAATTTTTTTGACCGTATCAGGGAGTAATGGTTGAGCCAGGGCAACACGATTTTGCACTAAAACTTGGGCAATATCCATGTCCATTCCGACTTCAAATGTAACCGTTAACGTATAGTTTCCGCCATTATCGGAAACGCTGTTCATGTATAACATGCCCTCTACGCCATTTACCTGTTGTTCGATAATTTGACCCACAGTATCGGCGACTACCTGGGCATCGGCACCTGCATAATTGGCGTATACTTGTATTGTAGGAGGTGTGATTTTAGGGTATTGGGAAACAGGAAGCGTTCTAAGAACAAGAATCCCCGCAATCACAATCATCAAAGACAGCACGGTAGCAAAAATAGGGCGATTAATGAAAAAACGGCTGATCATAAAAATCCCCTCGTTTTATTTAACCGACGAGTTGGTTGGCGGTTGGGTTTGGAGGGAAGCATTGCTTTTTACTTGTACAGGAGAACCAGGAACAGCTTTTATTAAACCTTGAGTGATAAAACGTTCTCCTGGTTTTAGTCCGTCGATTACCTGTATCCGATGATCTTGTTTGAAGCCAACAGTAATTGGGCGATATTGCACAATGCTATTTGAATCGACAATTAATATGTAAGAGCCCATTTGATTTCGACTGACAGCGATTTCAGGAATCATTAACGTTGCTTGAACTTTTTGTGCTGGTAAGCGTAAGCGCACATACATACCAGGAATAAGCTCACCCGTGGAGTTGGAAAACGCACCACGCATTTGAAGTGTGCCGGTGGCAGGGTCAACTCGATTATCAATAAAGTCGATTTTGCCAACGTATGGATAATCTTCTCCAGTTTGACCGATACCCATGTGGATCGAATTTGTTCCCGCAGTTTGAGCGGATTTAAATAGTGCCGCAAACAAATCAGGTGAAAAATCTTTTTCACGGACAACAAAATAAACATACATTGGATCGTCAGTAACAACCGTAGCAAGCAACGTATTTCCTGTTGCTCCGACGAGATTGCCAGGATCGGCCATACGACGACCGATGCGGCCATTAATCGGAGATCGAATTTCAGTATAGGACAAATTAATTTGAGCTTTTTCAAGCGTTGCTTGAGCTGATTCCATAAGGGCTTTTGCTTGATCTCGATCAGAAGTTGCCATGCTGATTTCAAGAGCACTAACCGCTTGGTTTTGATACGCTTTTTGTTTTCTTTCTAGCGTGGAAGAAGCAAGTTCATATGCTGCTTTCCCTCTGGCAAGACTGGCTTTAGCTTCTTGAACAGCAGCGATATAAGGAGGCTGTTCAATGACAAATAATAAATCCCCCTTTTTCACCAATTGACTCGGTTGGAAATTAGCGGAGACTAAATAGCCAGGAACACGAGCACGAAGTTCTATTGTTTCAACGGCTTGCGAATTGCCCGTATATTCCATAAAAAATTCAACATCTTCCGGTTGAGCCGTCATGACACTGACTTCCGGCGGTGGCGATGGCGGTGGCGGTTGTTTTTTCGAACAGCCAGCCAAAACAATGAAAAAAAGAATTACAATACACCATAGAGCCCATGTATATTTTTTCATTTACGGAGTTCCTGTTTAGAATTAGATGTTGAAGAAAGAGCGTCTTTTATTTCTCGTTCAGAAATCTTTTCTGGAATTTGAGGCGGATTTTTAGGATCCCAACCACCTCCTAAGGCTCGATATAATGCAACCAGATTGATTGCAACAGTTCCTCTAGATTTTGTATATTGCCCGATGATATTACAGAGCTCCTTTTGGTTTTCTAATACGCGCTGTAAATCAGCCAAGCCGCTTTCATATAAATCGATAGATAAAAGATAGCTTCGGTTTGCAGCTTCTAAGGCTTGGGTATCGGCTTTAAATTGATTTTTAGCTTGAAGATAGCCTGTCAACGCACTTTCTACTTCTTTCATAGCAGTTAATACCGTTTTTTCGTACATGTATAATGCCTGCATGGCTTTTGCATCTTGAGCTTTAATTAGATTTAAAGTTTTTCCCCCTTGAAAAATATTCCAGCGTAAAGAGGGGCCGTAACTATACGAAGAAATCGGTGTTTGGAATAATGTAGCTGCATCTGCCGCACCCAAATTAAATGTGCCATTAATATAAAAAGACGGAAAAAGGTCGGCTTTTACAACGCCAATAGCGGCAACTTCTGCCGCAAGAGTACGCTCTGCACGACGAATATCTGGGCGTTGACGAAGCATATTTACAGGAGCGTCGATCATTACAGAGTCTGGAGCTATGGGAATGGGGGCGAAGGCGTTAAGTGTTTTAAGCCATTCTTCGGGTGTGCCTCCCAATAACACGGCTAGCATATTTTCGGTTTGTCGTTTTTGTGCCAATAACGGTGGCAGTTGTGCTTCTAGAGTCGATAATAACCGTTCCGCAGAGGCGACATCTAAAGCTGTAGCAAGACCGTTTTGAAATCGTGAATTAATAACGTGAAGAAGTTGTTTTTGAGAATGAATGTTTTTTTCAAGCGCATCAATTTGAGCTTGAAAAGATCGAATGGTAATATAAGACTGAGCTACTTCAGCATATATGGAAACCATGACCGCCACCCGATCCTCTTGAGAGGCCTCAAAGGAAGCCTTTGCAGCTTCAATTTGACGACGAACGCGACCAAAAAGATCAATTTCCCAAACAAAAGCACTGGTAGCACCAGAAATAGTACTACCGGCAGAAGCATCTCCCCACAAAACAACGCCCTGGGCATTGATTTGCGGAGCAACGTCTCCCCAATAGGCAGCGAGTTGTGCGCGAGCCTGACTTACTTTGGCAATGGCTATCTTAAGGTCTAAATTTTGAGCATCAGCTGTTTCAATAAGCTGGTTTAAAAGAGGATCGTTGAAAACAACCCACCAATTGCGAATCTTTTCATTTTCTTGAAGAATAAACGTTTTGTCAGATGTGTTTGCTTCTGTCCAGCTTTTTTGAATATTGGCCTGAGGAGGTCCTGTGTAGTCAGGCCCTACTGCGCATCCGATTATGCCGAAAAATAACAGGCCAAGACCTCCGAGAAAAAGGCGCTTCATAATTTTTCCTTTGGTTTTAAAAAATGAGCCAAGCCCATGAATTTTAAAATATCTTACAAAATAAGATGAACCTGCAATAATTGCAAGATATAATAAAACAAGGCAAATTAGAAGGCTATGCTTTTAAGAAGAAATTTGACACAAAATTGAAATTTCGTTACTACTATTATAAAAAAACAAAGAATAAAGCAAACTAACGCAACTAAAAAGGGGAATTTAACGTGCTTTGGTATTTTTGGATAGTATTTGGTTTTGTGTTGGGCATATTGGAAATGTTAACAAGTGGTTTTTTCTTTTTGAGTGTGGCTGTGGGTGCTATTTTAGCGGGGATTGTAACGCTTTTAGGCTTTAGTTTGCCATGGCAGTTATTGGTGCTATCTGTAGGAATTTTAGTTGTGTTTTTTGGAATCCGCCCTTTTTTTAAAAATCGCATTACAGATCCTGTGAAGTTGGGAATTGAAGCACTAATTGGGAAAGAAGGACGTGTGATTGAACGGATTTCAGAAATGGAAGCTGGACAAATCAAATTATTAGGACAGGAATGGAAAGCACAATCGACAAATGGTCAAGAAATTTTAGAAAAAATGCGAGTTCGTGTAGACCGTATTGAAGGTGCCACCGCATATGTAAGCAAGATGGAGGAATAGATAATGTTGTTTTCACCGGGGATTATAGTGGTTCTGGGCCTATTGGCCTTTGTTATTGTGTTAGTGATAAAAGGAATTGCCATTGTTCAGCAGGCAGAAGTGATACTTATAGAACGGTTGGGCAAATATGATAGAACGCTTACTTCAGGGATCAATATCATCTATCCTTTCGTTGAAAAACCACGTCCGATCCTGTGGAAATTCGACAAGATGGATATGTACCAGAATCGAGTGGTTATTATTAAAGAAATAGATCGGATTGATTTGCGAGAGCAGATTTATGACTTCCCCAAACAAAGCGTAATTACAAAAGATAACGTAAATATCCAAATTGACGCGTTAATTTATTTTCAAATTACAGACGCTGTTCGAGCTGTATATGAAATCGCAAACTTGCCTCACGCAATTGAAAAGTTAACCAAAACAACGCTAAGAAACGTTGTGGGGGAATTAGATTTGGATGGTACATTGACTTCACGAGATACCATCAATGCCAAAATTCGAGCAATTCTAGATGATGCGACGGATAAATGGGGCGTAAAAGTAAACCGCGTGGAAATTCAAGATATTACTCCGCCTGCGGAAATTAAAGAGCAGATGGAAAAACAAATGCGGGCAGAACGAGATCGTCGCGCAGTTATTTTAACAGCAGAAGGCCAGAAAATGGCGAATATTTTAGAAGCGGAAGGAAAGCGGGAGGCATTTATTAACGAAGCAGAAGGGATTAAGAAATCTGAAATTTTAAAAGCAGAAGGGGATGCGGGTGCTCGAATCAAAAGAGCGGAAGCAGAAGCGGAGGCTATTCGAATTATTACCGATGCTATTTCAACATCAAGCGATCCGATTCAATATCTGGTTGCCGTCCGATATATTGAAGCCTGGCAGGAAATGGTGTCGGGCAAAGATAATAAAGTGGTATATATCCCATATGAGGCAACGGCTGTATTGGGATCGATCGGAGGAATTAAAGATTTGGTGTCGATAAAGACATCTTAGCTAGATAACTTTGTTTCAAATTTAAAAGGCCTTCTTCTGGAGGCCTTTTGTTTTACATTTTTGGTTAACCTTTGTGCATTGTCGGTTAACCAAAAATAGCTACAACTTTCGGAGAAGAAAACATGAGCATGCTCATAATATATGCGCTAGTTCTAATCGGTATGGGGCTATGGGATCGACGTACTGGGCGTCAATTTGAAGAATATGTGTTAACAGGGCGAAGAAATGGAACTGTGTTAGTAACTAGTGGTCTTTTGGCGACAGTGTTAGGTGCGTCTGCTACAATGGGGGTGATTCAATTGGCCTGGCAAGTGGGGTTTCCAGCATTTTGGTGGTTAGGAGTAGGGGCGATAGGGTTTGTGATTCAGTCGATTTTTTTGTCCAAAAAACTTTTTCAGTTTAAAGTGTTTACATTGCCTGAACTGACTCAGGTTTTGCTAGGAAAAGAAGCTCAGCTTGCGCTGGCGATTATGATTGGAGTGGGATGGTTAGGAGTTATTGCGGCCCAATTTGTAGCAGCGGCGAAAATTGTGCAAGTACTAAGTGGTTTTTCTTGGGAGGTTTCTTTAATTTGGGTGGTAGCAGTTATTTATACATATACAGCATTGGGCGGAAATTCAGTGATTGTAAAAACAGATCTGCTGCAGCTTATCGTTTTAACTGTGAGCGTTGTACTTTGCCTGGGATATTTGTTGACGGTGCATCCAATTCCTCTCCAAAATTTAAAACCTGTGTTTGTAAATGAATCTTTCGGATTTTCGAAATGGTTTTATTTTTTTATTATTGTGGGTGCAGGATATGTAATTTGTCCTATTTTATATACCCGAGTTTTTGCTGCCAAATCAGTTCAAGTGGCAAAGCGTTCGCTTTTTCTTTCTGCAGGAGGGCTGGTTTTATTGAGTGCTTGTATTGTGGGAATTGGTATTTGGGCGCAAAGCTATCTTCCATATTTAAACGGACAGGATATTTTCGCTTTAATTGTGGAGCGATGGCTTCCTCCATGGCTTGGGTTTTTTCTAATAATCGGCCTTTTGTCTGCTGTAATAAGTAGTGCCGATGCTTGTTTGATCGTAATCGCGATGATTTTAGAAAAAGATATTTTAAAAAAACAACGGGTAAAAGGTGTTCGCTGGATGATGTTTGTGGCTTCTTTGGTCGCGTTTGGCTTAGCAGGATGGAAGCAGGAGATTTTGCCATTACTGCTAATAGCGTACGCAATTTTTAGTGCCGGAGCAGCCCCGCCTTTATCGGTAGCTTTATTTGGAAATCGAAAATTATTGCCAGAACGAAAAAAGATGGTTTTGTTAGCATTGAGCATAGGCGGAGTAATGGGATTAATCGGAAGCCTGATGGAAAAAGATATGTTTGTGCTGGCGGGGTTTTTTATATCGTTAAGCATTTCATTATGGGCTTTTTATGGAAAAGAAACTGTATGAAGAAGCAGTTGAAAGCAATATTAAAAGGAACAAATGTTATAACCAAGCCGTTTGCTTTGGAAATATTAGCTCATGGGAAAAAACATCTTCTGGAAATTTTTTCTGTAACACAGCAACTAAGAGAGAAAACATTTCGGAATCGGATTTCATTATGTCAGATATTGAACATAAAATCAGGAAATTGTTCCGAAGATTGTCGGTTTTGTGCTCAAGCGAAACATGTATCACGGTTGGAAGAAAATTTTTCATTATCTAAAGAAATGATTTTTCACCAATTACATGAAAAAGTATTTTCTCAAGCAGAATATTTAGGCCTAGTGGCAAGCGGGCGATCTGTACCTTTTTCTGAAATACAAATCGTCTGTAAAGTTCTTCAAAAAACTTCTGCGAAAACAAAATACTGTACTTCGTTTGGAATTCTCGATCAAAAGGCTCTAAAGAAATTAAAAAAATCGGGTGTTTTTCGTTATCATCATAACTTAGAAACATCTGAGACTTTTTTCCCAAAAATATGTCAAACTCATACATGGCGAGAACGATTTGATACCTTGTTATTGGCAAAAAAGGTTGGACTATCTATTTGTAGTGGTGGCATATTGGGAATGGGCGAGTCTCTAACAGATCGTGTAGACTTGGCTTTTTCTTTAAAGGAAGCAGATGTTGATTCGATCCCTATTAATTTTTTAACACCTATTTCCAAAACACTTCTTTCAGGGGTAGCACCCTTGAGTCCGTTGGATATGCTTTTAAGCATAGCTATGTTCCGGCTAATTCATCCTCGTGCAGAGATTCGGGTGGCTGCCGGGAGAAAACAACTTGGGTTGTTAGAGCCTTTTCTTTTCATGGCAGGTGCAAATGGACTAATGATTGGCGATCTGCTTACAATAAAAGGAAGTTGTATTGAAGAGGATATGCAACTTCTTCAAAGCCTAGATCTGCTTTCCTCTAATTAGTTTTTCATTTTTTTGAAAAGAAGATCTTTGAATAAACAAGTAGAGATAGTAAAGAAAAATGCAGAAAAAATTTTCTGGAACCGCAGTCATTTTGGCAGGGGGGCAAGGCCGCCGCATGCAAGGCGAGTCAAAGGCCTTTTTGCAAATAGGCGGAGTTTCAATTTTAGATCGTTTAGAGGCGGTTTTGGAACCGTTATTTAGCGAGATAATACTGGTTGTAAAATCGAAAGAGCAACTTAAAAAAGGTGTGTCAGGCTTTAAAGTGATTTTAGATCAATATCCAGATCAAAGTGCGATGGCAGGAATTCATGCAGGATTGCTTGCGGCCATAACAGAGCGCATTTTTGTTGTAGCGTGTGATATGCCTTTTTTACAGCCAGAAGTAGTACAGAAAATCTGGACGACAGATGATGCTGTCGGGATAGTTGTTCCACAATGGCGGAAACAATACCAGCCTCTTTGCGCGACATATCGTAAAATATGTTTGCCCCAAATAGCCTCGTTAATACATCAGAAAAATTTTAAATTAGAAAATTTATTTTCAAAAGAAACGATAAAAGTAATTTCTATGAAAGAAATTGAGGCAATTGATCCTCAAGGAAAAAGTTTCATCAACATAAATCGACCAAAAGATTTAGAAATGGCTCAAAGAATTATGGAAGAAGCCGCTCGGGTGCACTAAAAACGAAAAGACCATTGTTTTGATCTAGGCACGCAAGTGTGATTTGAAGGCGCTGTGCAAGCAAGATGGCTGCGGAGGTGGGGCGTGCTTTGGCAAGCACGATAGGAATCCTGGCAAAGGCCGCTTTTTGTACTAATTCAAGACTGATTCGAGAAGATAAAGTTAAAATTTGAGCTTCAGATAGTTTTTTTTGCAAGAAAAGAAATCCGATCGCCTTATCTAGAGCATTATGACGACCAACATCTTCGGCAAAATATAACGATGTGTAAGACAAATCATATAGAGAGCTACAATGAGCAGCGTATGTTTTTTGGCGGAGAGGTCGCTCGGCATGCAAATGGCTTTCCAAACAGCTTAAAGCTTTTGTGACAGGAATAAATGTAGAAAGCGGAAGCGGTGATAGTGTGTTAACGATTGTTTTTGCCGTGTCAGGATCAGATAAAAGAGAAATAGCCTTGGCTTGACAAGGCTTGGCAAGAGTTAAAGAGATGTAGTCTGGGTTTTTTTCTGAGAATTGGGCAGAAAGAATTTCTTCTGGGATTTGAATAAAACCAGCGGATAAAACAAAACCTGCCGCATGTGCGATTTCATTTCCGGGCGTTCGGAGGATGGTCACTCGCCCTGCATTTTTTATTTCGAGAGTAAGGTATGCCTCGGTGATAAAATTGTCTGATGTAGACAAAAACTGTCCATTATACCAATAGGTTAAATCAAAAGATCGATAGTCCATTAGCTTCTCCTTCATATGCTTCAATTAAGCATACTATATTTAGGTGAAAAAAGTCTAGCAAGCACAAGAGATTAAAAGAAATCGAAAAAAGTAAAAAAATACTTGACAAAATTCTGTAATTTACTATCTTTCAACGCTTACAGGACGATGTTCTAGAACAATTTTCCAAAGAAAAAGATTGAATCAATTTCTAGGCATAGAAATCGATAAACAGGAGGGTTCATGTACGCGATTATCTCATCCGGTGGCAAACAATATAAAGCACAAGCCGGAAATACTATACGAGTAGAAAAGTTATCAAATGCTGTGGGAGAAGAAGTTTCTTTTACAGAAGTGTTGATGGTTTCGGATGGAGATTCTGTTACAATAGGGCAGCCGATTTTAGCAAATGCGATAGTAAGAGGCTTTGTAGTAGAACAAGGTAAAGATAAAAAAATCATCGTATTTAAGTTTAAGCGACGAAAAAAATATCGCCGGAAACAAGGGCATCGTCAATTGTTTACAACTGTTCGGATTGATTCAATTGAATGTAGCTGAGGCTACCTTGTATAGACTTAGGAGAGTTCAAAATGGCACATAAAAAAGCGGGCGGTAGTTCAAAAAATGGTCGTGATAGTAACGGTCAGCGTCGTGGTGTGAAACGGTTTTCAGGTCAAAAAGTACTTGCAGGTAATATTTTAGTCCGCCAGCTGGGAACCCGCATTCATCCAGGCGAAAATGTAGGCATGGGGAAAGACTATACCTTGTTTGCTAAGATAGATGGTGTAGTTGCCTACGAACGATTAGGCCGTGACCGTAAAAAAGTAAGTGTTTATGCCGCGTGAAGTTCATTGACGAGGCAGTCATAACCGTTCAATCGGGTGCCGGCGGAAGTGGATGTGTAAGTTTTCGTAGGGAAAAATTTATTCCGAAAGGAGGTCCAGACGGCGGTGACGGCGGACGTGGCGGTGATGTGATATTGGTTGCTACAAACCGAAAACGAACCTTACAACATTTTCAATACAAACGAGATTTTAAAGCGCCAAAAGGTACAAACGGTGCCCGTCGACAAATGACCGGCAAAAGTGGCGAATCCATTAAAATTGAAGTGCCCGTTGGGACGACTATAAAAGATGCCCAAACGGGCATTGTTTTATTTGATCTTACAAAAAATGAAGAGCACTTTGTGGTTGCCCGTGGCGGAATGGGCGGACAAGGCAATCAGCGATTTGTTTCATCTACTCATCGAAGTCCTCGTTTTGCCCAACCAGGCATGCCTGGAGAACAGCTTGTCCTTCAGCTTGAATTAAAACTTTTGGCAGATATTGGCATTATTGGGTTGCCAAATGCAGGGAAATCGACATTAATTAGTGTGCTTTCTTCTGCCAGACCGAAAGTGGCAGATTACCCTTTTACAACACTTACACCGATATTGGGAGCTGTTTCTTTAGAAGGCCATGAACCTTTTATGCTAGCAGATATTCCTGGCTTAATTGAGGGTGCCCATAGTGGTGCAGGCCTGGGAATTACTTTTTTAAAACATATTGAAAGAACAAAATTTTTAGTTCATTTAATTGATGCTTCTGGCCTAGATTCGCAAAACATTCTTCATTCGTATCAACTGATTAATCATGAACTTAAAATGTATAGCGAAGAACTTGCACAAAAACCGCAAATTATTGTACTGAATAAACTGGATATTCCAGAAGCTCATTTATTCGCAGAAGAATTTAAGCAACAATTGCCAGACAAAACTGTATATGAAATTTCTGCTGCAACCAAAAAAGGAGTTTCAGAATTAAAATATCACCTTGTCCAGTTCTTGGAATCATTTCAACTGTCCGGATAAATACACACATAAACCGAGTGGCATATGCGAATTGGTATTTTTGGAGGCACTTTTAATCCTGTTCATAAAGGGCATGTGATTGCAGCGGAGGCAATATATAAGGCATTCGAGCTGGATACGTGTATTTGGGTGCCGTCAAACTTGCCTCCTCATAAAGATGAAGAAGGTTTGGAAAATGCATTGCACCGATTGAAAATGGTAGAATTAGCAACACAGCCATATCGCTACTATGATGTTTCGGATGTGGAAATACAACGAAAAGGGCCGTCTTATACACTTGATACGATCAATTATTTTTCGGAAAAAAACCTCAAGGCAAAGCTATTCTTGTTGTTGGGAACAGATGCATTTTTATTAATGAGGTCTTGGAAAAATCCTATACAAATATTAGAAAAAGTGAATGTCATTATAATGTATCGACCCGGAAAGGGGACTTGGGAAGAACAGATTCGTCAAATCGGACTTTATATAAGGACAAATTTGGATAAAGAATATAGATATTCAGAAGAAAATGAGTGTTTTTCCCATCTTTTTTTAAAAACAATTTATTTAAAAAAAATACCTGCGCTTGATGTTTCGTCAACCGAAATTCGAGAAAAACTAGCTCGTGATGAAAATGTGGATCAATGGATAAATCCTGACATTCTGCAGTATATTCAAGCCTATCATCTTTTTAAAGTGACGAAATAATGCATTGTTTCCTTCCTTTTCAAAAAATTCCCAATGTGATAAAAAAGAAAAACAAACTCAATTGTCGAGGTGATGTTTTATGTCTCATCAAGCGAATATAGTTTTTGATCAGTCTTTAGAACCATACGTTGAAGCGGTGCTTTCCAAAAAAGCGGCAAGCCCTGTTTTATTAGATGTGCGAGGAAAATCTGCGGTTACGGATGCCATTTTAGTTTGTAGTGGAAAAAGTAGCCGGCAAGTGGCCGCTCTTGCCGAAGCGGTTCGTCGATACCTTCGGAAAAACTATAAAATAAAACCATTAGGAATTGAAGGAGAACAAGAAGGGCACTGGGTTTTAATGGATTACGGAGATGTTTTGATACATATTTTTTATGAATCAATACGAGAATTTTACGATATTGAAGGATTGTGGACAGATGCGCGAAACATTGTAACCCCTCAATTAAAAGCATATGAGGAGGAAAGATTGGAGGATAGCCATGAAACCGCCTGAAGGTCCCGTATGCTTGATGATTTTGGATGGCTGGGGAGTCGGCAAAGAAGAAGCCATAAATGCGCCGTGGGTGGCAAATATGCCTTTTTTGAAAGATCTTGAAAAAACGTATCCAACCGCCCAACTAATTGCTTCTGGAAACGAAGCGGGACTTCCTGCAGGTATGATGGGAAATTCCCAAGTGGGTCATACAAATTTAGGGGCAGGTCGGATTGTATATCAAGACTTATTACGAATTAATCATGCCATTGCAGATGGGTCTTTTTATCATAATAAAACATTAACGATGTTAATGAAAAAGATTCAATCAACGGGAAAAGCATTGCATTTAATGGGGTTGGTATCAGATGGAGGTGTTCATTCAGAGTTTGAACATCTGGCGGCTCTTCTAGAAATGGCGAGTCAAAAAGGAATTCAACGAGTGTATGTGCATGCCGTTCTCGATGGGCGAGATACCCCTCCGACAAGCGGGAAAATGTATGTTGAAAAACTTTCTTCTTTGTTAAGCGAAAAGAAATATGGACAGATTGCAAGCATTTGTGGTCGTTTCTACGCTATGGATCGAGATACCCGATGGGAGCGAATTGAAAGAGCATATGAATTATATACACAAGGAAAAGGAGTGTCGGCGACAGATCCAATAGAAGCTGTGCAGATGGCATATGATGCAGGGCAAACCGATGAATTTGTAGAACCCATTATAATTATAGGCGAAAATAAAATTCCAATATCGGTCGTAGAAGATGGCGATAGTTTTGTAACATTTAATTTTCGAGCTGATAGAATGCGAGAAATTACAAGAGCTTTTATTCAAAAAGATTTTTCTGAATTTAATCGCATCATATGGCCAAAGTTAGAAACATATGTAACGATGACCTCATATGATAAAGATTTTAATGTGCCAATAATTTTTGCTTCGGAAATTCCTGATCGAATATTAGGTGAGGTAGTGAGCGAAGCGCATATGCGTCAATTGAGAATCGCGGAAACAGAAAAATACGCCCATGTAACTTATTTTTTTAATGGCGGATCAGAAGAGATGTTTCCATTAGAAGATCGGATTTTAATTCCTTCTCTACGAAATGTGGAGACGTACGATCAAAAACCAGAAATGAGTGCTAAAGAAGTGAGCGAAGCGTTGGTACAAAAAATTTCAAAAACAGCTTATGGGCTAATTGTGCTTAATTTTGCCAACATGGACATGGTCGGGCATACAGGACTTTTATCTGCTGCGATTGCTGCATGTGAAGCATTGGATCCATGCATTGAAAGAGTTGTAAACGCGGTATTGGCTCAAAAAGGAATTGTATTGATTCTGTCGGATCATGGAAATATAGAAGAAATGGCAGATGCAGACGGAAAACCCCATACAACCCATACTATAAATCCAGTTCAGATTATTTTGGTAGATCCTCAACATCCAGAATTAAAAGTTCGAAATGGTATTTTAGGGGATGTGGCTCCCACTATTTTAGAGCTTTTGAACTTATCTCAACCAGCGGAAATGACAGGTCGTTCGTTATTGGTTCATCCATAAGTAAATACACACAAAGGAAAGGTGTTGTGAAAGAAATTAGTGAATTACATTTTCCGAAAGAGCTAAGATATTCAATAGAGCACAAGTGGATAGCCCAAGAGGGGGAAATCATTGTAGTTGGGATTACCGATTATGCACAGGATCGGCTAGGTGAAGTGGTGTTTGTCGAATTGCCCGCAGTAAAAAACGTAATTGAACAAGGCGCTGTGTTTGGAACAGTGGAATCGGTAAAAGCAGTTTCAGAATTGTTTATGCCAGTTACTGGCGAAGTGCTTGAGATAAATGTGATTTTAGATGAAACACCTTCCTTGATAAACGAAAGCCCTTATAAGAACGCATGGATGATTAAAGTAAAACCGCTTAATCCAGAACAAATTCCAACGCTTTTAATAAATGACGAGTATATTGCCAGCCTTCAAGGATAAAGATGCAAATTTGGCAGTTGAGAGAATATGCTTTTTTAGAATATCAAGAAGCGCTGTCTCTTCAAACAAAGATACTGGAAAAACGAAATCGAAAAGAATGTAAAAATACAGTTTTATTGCTAGAGCACCCTCCTGTTTTTACACTAGGCAATCGTGGTGGGAAAGAGTTTTTGCAACTACCGGAAGAAAAAATTGTAGAAAAAGGAATTTCCATAATATCTACTCGTCGAGGCGGGTATATTACATATCATGCACCAGGTCAATTGGTGATATATCTTATTGTTTCTTTGCAAGAAATGAAAAAAGGTATAGCAACATATATACGACAGTTGGAAGAAGTAATGATTCAAATAGGCGAGTATTTTCAAGTACCAACTCAACGACATCCAGAGAGACCTGGAGCTTGGATAAAAAATAAAAAAATTGGCAGTGTTGGTGTTTCGGTTTCCAAGGGAATTACGATGCATGGTCTTGCATTTAATGTAAATTTAGATTTGAATCCGTTTTCTTGGATTTCTCCGTGTGGATTTATAGATGTCGAAATGACCTCACTGGAAAAATATAAGAAAGAAGCTGTTTCCATGAAAGATGTCCGAGCTGTTTCAAAGCAAATAATAGCAAATATATTTAATATTTCTTGGGAAAATGGAATATAAAAATCTACTTTCTTTTTCGTTGAGAAACAGGGGACAAAAAAGAAGGTGTAAACAGTTTTCCTGTTTCAGACATATCGTACCCGTCGAATTTGTGAGCGAGCCTTAGATAGGCTGGGTCTCTAAGTAGACTTAAAAAGAGTTGAATGCCTTCCGAAAAGAAATGTTCTTCACGAATTAAAAAATCATATCGTTCCCACGATAAAGGTAAAAAATCCAATCCTAATATATTGGCAACAGCACGAATCCCAATCGTTGCATCTGCCCGTTGCGTAGATACCGCAAGGCCTGCATCCATGTGACGAGAAAATTCGACATCATATCCTTGAATTTTAGTCGGATTTATTTTGGCCTTTTTAAATGCCGTATCCAGTAGTTTTCGAGAGCTCGTCCCGAGAGGGCGATTGGCGATACAAATAGATTTTTGAGCAAGATCTTTGAGATGATGAATTTTTTTAGGATTGCCCGGAGGCAAGAGCAACCCTTGTTCTCGTTGACAGAAATGAACGATAGCAGGGGTGAATCCCAATTCTTTTTGAGTTGTTGTATAGGTTTCCGTTTCGTTTACTTGGAGATATCGACTCATTGCAATATGGCATAAATTCCGGCGAAACGCCTGAAGGCTGGCAAGGTCAGATAGCTCTGCAAAGCTACCTAGCCATTGACGATAGCGCTGATTGAAATAAAAAATTGTTTGCCCTAGCAGCGGATTAAGACTTCCGGAAATAATCACAAGGCCCGTAAGCGATTTTAGTGGATAAGTCGCCTCTGGATAATTAATCATGTGATTTTCTAGCCATTGTTCAATCAGGTCTTTGGGATACAACCACTTTCCTGTAACTTTGGTAGCGGGCAGGCCTTTTCCCGCAATGAGAGAGTAAACCATTTTTTCGTTGATATGGAGAAGTTGAGCAACTTCTTTTGTAGATAAAAAGAAAGACATATTTCATCCTTATACGGGGGAAGTCATTTTATCTGTTTATACTGCTTTCGCAAAATTCGCGCAATGTTTCAATTGCATTTGGATGATTAGCTTCAATAATCAATGAGGCTTGCATCTGAAACGTAGAAGTAAACCATTCAATCAAACGAGGACGAATGGTTACAATGAGTCGGGTAGAAGAAAGAGATAATAATGGCGGCAAAAAAGGAGCCCAACCTTCTCCGCGGGTTTCTAAAGGACCAATTTCATCAACAATCACAATTCTAAAATCTCTTTCTAAAATGTGGGAAAGTGCTTTTTGGCCAAATAAAAGACCTTCTTTTGAAAAAGTAAAGGGTTCTTCAGGGCTTTGACGAAAGGCCAACGGAATTGTTTCGTTTGTTTCGATAGCAACCAAATCAAACTGATTGCGGAAGTTTTGAAGCCAATATCCCTTTGTATAAATACCGCCTACAGAAATATGATGAGAGCGTAAATCATAAATAAGTTTTTCGAGAAGCGTAGATTTGCCACTACCGGAAATGCCGGTAAGAATAGCGATAGAAGGGGTTTTCTCATTCATAAAACGTTTTTCCTATCGTGGGAAAAAGATTCGGCTTTTATCCTGCGCATGAACCAAAACAGTATCAATATCATATAATTCGCTCAATTGATTCGCAGTCATCATTTCAGGAACAGAGCCCTTTGCCAAAAGGCGTCCTTTTCGTAGAAGAAGAACCTCATCGGCAAACCGAGCAGCCAAATTAGGATTATGCATGGTTGCTATCGCTAAAAGATTTTTTTCTTTACAAAGATTTTTTATTTGACGCATGAGTTGATGCTGATGGGCAAAATCCAGATGATTGGTGGGCTCATCCAATAAAAGAATGTCGGGATTTTGCACAAGTGCACGGGCGAGTAGCACTAGCTGACGTTCTCCCCCGCTAATTCTGTTGAAATTTCGTTGTGCCAAATATTCAATGTCGAGCGTTTGCAAGGCTTCGTAAGCAAGAGCATATTCTTTTTTGCCTGGACACTCGGAAAAGCGTAAAAAAGGAGTTCGCCCCATAACAACAATATCTATTACGGAAAAAGGAAAAATATCTGTTCGCTCTTGAGGAATTAAACTTATTTTTTGAGCAAAAGAAGTTTGAGAAAAAGCACAAATAGAAACGCTGTTAATTCGAATAACCCCTTGAGTCGGCGCAAGGAGTCGACTTAAACAATGAAGAAGAGTCGTTTTGCCACTGCCGTTAGGCCCTAGCATGACATAAAGAATTCCGGGCTTGGCGGAAAAAGAAACATCTTCCAACACGACAGTTGAATTGTATTTCATATGAAGGTGTTCGCAGGCAAGCACTATAACCACCCACTTTCTCGGTTATAATAAAGTAAAAAAGCAAAAAATGGCGCACCCACCAGTGCGGTAATAATGCCCAAAGGGATTTCCATACTGAATACACTTCGAGCAACTATATCTGCCCATAGCAAAAAGATTCCTCCAATAAACATACAAGCCGGAATTGCTTTTTCGTGATTGGGCCCCACCCATATGCGAGCGATATGTGGAATAATAAGCCCTACCCAACCGATTTGACCACAGGTAGCTGTAATCATAGATACCATTAAAGTGCTAATAGCGATGAAGAAAAAACGATAAACCCCTGGGCGAACACCTAGTGTGCGTGCCTCAAGATCACCCAAAGATAATACATTTAAACGATAGCGAAAAACATAAAAGAAAATAAGAGATATAAGAATAGTCGGAAAAATAATTTTAAGATCACCCCATGTGCCACGAGCTGTGGATCCCATGGTCCAAAAAACAATCGCCGGCAAATCACTGTACGGATCTGCCACAAATTTCATAATCATTACAAAAGCGTCAAACACAGCAGAAATCACAAGCCCTAAAAGAACAAGAACAAGGATTGGGTGTGATTTAATCAGGCGCGAAAGCATAAGAACAAGCCCTACAGCGGTTAATCCAAAAATAAAAGAAAGAGCCCAAACCCATCCTGCTCCCGGCAATAATAAACCAAGGGCTGCGCCAAAGGTACATCCTGCCGTAAGTCCTAAAATATTAGGAGAAACAATCGGGTTTCGAAACATCCCCTGATATACCGCACCAGCAACAGATAATGTCATACCGCCTAAAACGGCTAATAAACAGCGGGGCAGGCGAACATAAAAAAAAGTAACCATTTTTACAGCCAAGTCTTCAGACAGCGGCTGTTGCGTAAAAAAATGCCGAAGGAAGCTGAAAATATCCATCGGTGTAACAGAAACCTTACCAATAAAAAAAGAACAGGAAAGAGAAACAATTAGAAGGAGCGACAGAGAAAAAAGCCAATGTTTTTGGAAAAAAAAAGAGGGCTCTTTATTAATCATGATGCAGAATCCTTTACGGGCCAAGAAAGATTAAAAAACGCCCGATAGACTTGATTTGCTTCTTTTTCGAAAGGAATATGAGAAAATTGCTCAGGATAAAGCTGATAGGCTGCCCAGAGAACACCTAATGCCGCCAATGGGGAAGGAAAGTCCCAATATGCCTGCGTATCTGGAAAAACATAAATGGCTTTGTGTTGAACGGCAGGTATCGTTTTATATTGAGGTTGTGCCAGTATAGATGGAATTTGATCTTTCGTACGGGTATTCACTAAAATTATATCGGGTTTCCATTGAATAAATTGTTCAGGTGAAATCGTTTGAAAATATCCGACAAGGTTTTGGCTGACACTGATACCGCCCGCTTTTTGAATCATATCGGTTTGCAAAAGAGAGCCAGAAGGAACGGAGAAAAAATGAGAAGGTCCCGCATAGTAAACTTTTTTTCTTTTATTTGCAGGAATGTGTTGAACGCCTTTTTGTGCTTTTTGCAACGTATTCTGAAGTGTTCTACAGACAAATTCTCCTCGCTTCTCGGTACCTGTTGCTTTCGCAATTAAACGAATCGAGGTATTTACTTTTTCAAAGGTTTCCAAGTGGATGATGACAGCTGGAATGCCCATCTTTTGAAGGCGTTTTGCCGTAATAAGGCCATCTTTCCGTGCAGAAAGAATGACCAAATCCGGCTTCATGGGTAAAAGGGTCTCAAAAAAAAAGGTATTGCTTTTTCCTGCGATATGAAGCTTTGCCAAATCCGGTCGAATCGCTAAGGCGATCGGATTCTTTTGGGTTTCATGATCCACGGCAATAAGACGATCTTCTAATCCGAGAACAAGAACACACATGGTGTTTGCCGGTGTTATGGAAACAATGCGTTTCGCTGGTTGTAATAATATAATTTTTCGGTTGGCCATGTCCGTTAGGGAAATAGGTGCTGCTGAAGCAATTTCTACTAGAAAAAAGAGATGAAAACATAACCATAGTATCCATCTAGAGCCCTTTTTATATTGCAAGAAAAATGCCTTCATTAGAATTAAAAACTTCCTTTTAAGCCTACAACAAAATTTCGGCCCGGATTGGGAAAGCCAGGATCGGATTCGTATTCATTGTCAAAAATATTACCAAGTTCGGCATATAATTTAAAGTGTTTTAAAAAAGTTTTAGAGACTTTTATGTCTGTGATCCAAAAAGGTCGTGTTTCTTTATATGGTGTGGTGGGAAAACCAGGTGTGGGTAGAGATGTCCAAATACTACCGACCCAGATGAAATTTAAATCCACTTGTGTATCGATGTATGGAATTAAATAGTTAACAGACGTATTGAGTTTGTATTCAGGCACTCGGACAACATAATTGGTAAGGCGTCCGTCCGTTGTGTTTCGACCATAGTTATAGGTAAAATCAACTGAGAAAGAGAGCGTATTAAAAGGTTGATATAAAGCGACAACATCAAAACCAAGAATCCTGGCATTTCCATAATTTTGATAACGAGAATTTCGATCAGGGCGATCAATTAAATTTTTAACATCGTACCAAAACCCGCTGGCAGAGAGTGTAAGTTGTTTAAAGAAGGTATATTCAGCCCCCAAAACATAGTTCATGGTTTCTTCCGGCTTTAATTCCGGATTTCCGGAAACTTTTGCATAAAGATGTTGTAAAATCGGAAAGCGGGTTTTATGAGCCAAGGATGCATAAACTCGACCATTATTGAATAAATAACTAATTCCTGCCATTGGATTAAAAGAAGTTTTTGTGTTGGCAGGGGTATAAAGGTCGCCACCTCCTGTTCCGGTATTGGGAACATCTGTTTTAATGATATCAAACCAATCCATACTTGTGCCTATAATAAAAAGCCAATTCGTCCAAGCAACGTCGTGCTGTAAGCCTATTGAACCGGTTTGAGATTTTGTTTCGGTGTAGGGAGATATTTCGGTATCACGTTCTTTATGAGAATCTTCTCTAAAATGAAAAGAAATATGCGTGGTTCCCGGGGCACCCCAGGCATAGTTGGCTATTACAGTAACGCCATAAAAATAGTCTTTATATATACTCGTGGCAATCAGTTGTTGATAGGCTTGGTCCCAATAGGATTCAAAGTTGTCCTTGTGTTGATGATAAAAAAGTTTTCCACTAAGGGTAAGATTTCCTATTTTTTGCCTTCCGCTTAAATCAAGTCCAATATCGTTATATTCCTTAAACCGGTTAAAATTAGAAAAATTTCCACCGGGGTTAACGGTAACAGAATTAATATCAGGAGGCATGCCTCGTTCGGAGTTCATAACGGCAATATTGGCGAAATATTCACCATTCTCATTGGGTGTAAATCCAAGGCGCCCCCAGAAATTATTAACCGTTTGATCGGAATTGTTTCGTCGGCCACCATCTTCCAAAATAGCAGGATATGAACCAGATCCTTGAACGTTAATTGTTCCCATATGCACATCATAACCTCCTGCCATACGAAACCCTTTTTGATATTCACGACCGGCATTGACCCAATAATTAAATTTGCCAATTGTAGCTCCGCTAGAAACACCGATACGATAATTTCCATAATTGCCTAATTCTGTAAAAGCTTGGGTAGCCATTTTCTCTCCGGCTGATTTGGTAATAATATTGATGACGCCTCCCAGTGCGTTTGAGCCATAAAGAACAGAAGAAGTTCCTTGGACGATTTCGATTTTGGAAATAATATCCGCCGGAATTTGATCTAAGTTTAACTTTCCATAGTTAGTTTCATAATAAGGAACACCATCAATTAAAAGAAGGATTTTTTCCTGAGAAAACCCACGCATGTTAATTTCTGGTTGGTTTCTTCGACCCGTTGTAACTGCAATACCACGAGCATGACGAAGCGCATCGACAACCGTTTTAGCACCATAGGATTCAATTTGTTCGCTGGTAATGGTTTGTGTCGGGGAAATATCACGAACTCCTGGAGCATGCGTAGTGACTATCATTTCGCCAAGATCATAAACAGCAAAACTCTCTGGATTTTCAGCAGCAACAGCCATGAAAGGGTATAAAAATAAAAAAAGGACAAAAAAACGAAGAAAATACATGGCACGTTCTCCTAGAAAAAATGAATAAAATAAAGATTTAAAAAAATTTAAGAAAGGAAAGAGGAGTTGTCAAAATTTTAGAGGAAAAATTTCTAAAAATAACTTTTTATTACTTAAAATAACAAAAACGGTGTCTAAAGTTACAGCAATTCAACTAAGCCGATCGATATTAAATTTTATTTCCCCGAAATTGTTTTCCGGATAATTTTTAACGCTTTTTTAAGGTTATCGAGATTCGCCTGAGGCCCCATATGGCCTAATCGAAATATTTTTTCTTGAATAATTCCCAAACCTTTACCAACGATTAAACCCTGTTGGGCTAGTTGTTTTTGCCACTGAGAGCTTGTAAAACCTTCGGGAACATATGCCGCAGTCACTGTAGGAGAGGAAATTGCTTCTGGGGTCGGAAAAAGAGAAATGCCTAGCTGGGCAAGCCCTTTTTGGCATTCAACTGCTACGTTTTGATGACGAACAAAAACTGCAAAAAGACCTTCAGCCAAAATATTTGAAGAAGATTTTTCAAGGGCTGTGATTCCGTGCCAATTAGGTGTATAAGGAAATTTTTGTACATTTTGAGATGCCTGCCGAAAGGGAAGAAGAGCATCATATCCCACATACTGCACCGTTTGCATTTGATGCCAAGCCACGTCGCTAATAGCCAAAATAGACATGTCCGCCGGGCAGGCCAAACATTTTTGACTGCCTCCCAATACAATATCAACATGACACGCATCTGCATTTACAGGAGTACCGCCTATACTGGAGACAGCGTCCACAATAAAAAGAGGAACGCCATGCTGTTTTTTAAGCCCTCCCAAGGGTTGAAGTGGGTTTAGCGTTCCAGAAGGGGTTTCACAATGAACGGCAATAAGCGCTAGCGGTTGAACACGGCGAAGAGTTTCTTCAATTATGTTTAAATGGTTTGCCGTAATGGTTACATCGTGCGGAAAAGAAAGATGTTCTACCTGACATCCCAAGGATTTTGCCATTTCCGCAAAACCATCTCCAAAAACACCAGTACCGATAGTTACTACTTTATCACCAATTTTAAGAACACTTTTAAGTGCACCCCAAAGACCTAACATGCCTTCACCTGTGGGCATAACAATTTCATTTTGGGTATATAGAATTTTTTGCATGTTTTTAGCGGCGGAGCGATATGTATGAAGAAATTCTTCTCCCATTCGTGGAGGCCCAAAATCTTGCGCAAAAATTTGACGAATATCTGCAGGTATGGAGACAGGCCCAGGATAAAAAGGTAATGTGACAAAAGAGGATGGTTTTTTAGAAAAACGATAGAAAAAGCTCATTTAAAAACTCCTTGTAAATAGATGTTAAGCGATATTTAAAGGATAGGCAAGCAACAGGAAGGCTTAAGGGGAAATTTTATTGAGACAAAAGAAGCTCTTTGGCATGTTCGAAAGTTGCTGAAGTAATAGTGGCTCCTCCGATCATTCGGGCAATTTCATGAACTCGATCTTCTTGGGACAAAAAGCGAATATGAGTTTGTGTTCGTCCGTTTCGAATTTGCTTTTCAATAACAAAATGGAGGTTTCCAAATTTTGCGATTTGCGCAGAATGTGTAATGCAAATAATTTGATGAAAAACAGATAGTTCTTTGAGTTTTTTGCCAATGGCTTCGGCAGTACTGCCTCCGATGCCGGCATCTACTTCATCAAAAATAATGGTTTCGCCAGAACCTTTTTCATTCAAAACAACTTTAATTGCCAAGACGACTCGAGAAAGTTCTCCACCAGAGGCAATTTGGGCCAAAGGTTTTTCCGTTTCTCCTGGATTTGCAGAAAATCGAAAGGCAGCGCGGTCCATACCAGTGCTTGTATACGCAATTTCATCTTCTTGAAAATAAAAGGAAGTATCTTGTTTTGCACGAATAGGCGCAAATGCCATTATTAATCGGGCATGGGGCATCTGTAAGGTTTTTAAAACAGCTTCGATTTTAGCACAGAGTTGCTTGGCAGCCTTGTGTCGTTTTTCTGAAAGCTGCTGGCATAGCGCAGATAATTCTTTTTGATGTGCTATAAGTTCGTTTTGAATTTTGGAAATTTCTTCATCAATGATCGAAATTTGAGATAGTTCGCTGGAAATTTGTTCTTTCCGAGCGATGACATCGTCAAGACTTGGACCATATTTTCGTTTCAATCGATTCAAAATGGTAAGTCGTGATTCGATCTCTTCTAAACTTTGTCCATTTAACTCCAAAGAGCGAAGATGTTTTTCAAGAGAACTGGTCGCATCTTCTAGTTGAAAACCAATTTCTTGAAAAGAAGCACCAATTGCTTCCAAAGAAGAATCCAATGGAATGATTTTTTCTAGCTGTCGAGCAATAAGAGTTAATTGCTCGACAATCGCACCTGGTTGTCGATAAAGAGAATTAACACTTTCGGAAAGAGTGTTATGTATAGTTTCAATATTTTTTAAACGAGTTCGTTGTTGAGAAAGAAGATCGTCTTCGCCGGGAGCAATCAAAGCTGCCTCGGAAAGTTCTTGAAGTTGGAAAGAAAGGGATTCAATCTTTTCTTGCTGATGTTTTTTTGTTTCGACAAGTTGAGAAAGTTGGCGAATTAATGGAAGCATACTGTTAGTTTTAAAACGAACAGCATTGCGAAGATCCAAGAGATTGGCAAATGTATCTAATGTAAACAGATGGGTTTCTTCTTCTAAAAGCCGCTGATGGGCATGTTGTCCGGAAATGCTGATGAGGTCTTGAGTAAGTTCGCCAAGTGTTTGAGCGGTAGCCAGATAGTTGTTGATGTAAATTTTAGGGCGGCCTGTGGTGGAAAGAATACGACGGACGAAAAGACCTTCCTCAGGGTTTAAGTCCAGATTTCGCATTTTGCGGGCAATATCACTTTTCGGAGAAATATCAAAAAAAGCCTCAAGCTGAGCAAATTCGGCACCAGTTCGAATAAGATTGGCAGTAAGGCGACTCCCCATAAGAAGTGCTACAGCCTCGATAATCATAGATTTGCCAGCACCAGTTTCACCGCTTAAAACATTCATTTGAGGGCCAAAAGTAATCGTTTGATCCTCAATCAATGCAAAATTTTGGATGGAAAGCTCTTGTAGCATGGATGCTCCACCAAACAGGAATATCAAAGTAACTTATTGATAATAAAAATAATTTAGTTTTCAACATCATACATTAAACACATATTTACTGTAAAGGTTTTTCTGCTATAGGCTTAGTGGTGTAAAGACGAAAAGAAATAAAAAACTTGATAATTAAATAAAATAAGGTTAAAGGTTTTTAACGGGCTTATTCCTGTGAAAGGAAATTTTATGAAATTGTTTCTGGCTACGGGAAATGCCCATAAGATTCAAGAAATTCAAGAAATATTGAAACCATATCCCCTTTTCGTTCGAACACGAAGGGATTTTCCAAATCTGCCCGAAGTCCCAGAAACGGGTACGACATTTACAGAAAACGCTGTTTTAAAAGCAATACAAACCGCAAAATGGGTGGGATTACCTAGTCTTTCGGATGATTCCGGGCTAGTGGTAGACGCTCTACAAGGAGCGCCCGGAGTACACTCTGCCCGATATGCGGGAGTGCATGCAACAGACAAAGAGCGGTGTGAAAAATTGCTTTCGGAAATGGAAGGGCAAGAAAACAGAACGGCTTATTTCGAATGTGTGATTGCTCTTGCCACCCCAGAAGAAAAGGTTTGGACATGGTCTGGCAGATGTGATGGGTTAATTACAACAAGTTTAATAGGAGCAAACGGGTTTGGGTATGATTCGATTTTTTGGTTGCCGGAATGTCAAAAAACATTTGCACAATTGACAGCGACAGAAAAAAATCAGATTAGTCATCGAGCAAGAGCGTTGATGGCTTTTCAAACGAATTTTCCCCAAGAATTTTAATATAAAAAGAATTAAAGGAGTTTGGAGCATGATAAAAAGAAATCAAGGAGTAGATATTCTCGCAGAAATTGGAGGAATTTCGTCTGTAGATGCGGCGAAGGAATTTTTACAAAAACGGATGAAAGCGGAACAATATGACCGGCTACTTAAAATAAATCATCCGGATGTACTGAAGCGAGTCGCAAATGCAATAAGCATGTGTGACCCTGACGATGTTTTTATTGTAACAAATGATCCTAAGGATATTGATTATGTTCGAAAAGTAGCTTTAGACACAAAACAAGAAGCACCTTTGGCCATGCCAGGACACACCGTTCATTTTGATTTAGAAGAAGAACAGGGTCGAATTGTAGACCGGACAAAGTACATTGTGAATGAAGATGAAGCGATGAGTTCGTTGTCTTTAAAAGAACTTCGCGCGAGCGCATTGGAAAATATTCGCAAAAATATGGTTGGAATTATGAAGGGGAAGGTCATGATGGTGGGCTTTTATATGCGAGGGCCTGTGGGAGCAGAGGTTTCCAACCCGACACTTCAAATT
>Ga0123353_10000503_pt1 | contig 48547 bp, 49 predicted proteins | sample TergutLab28metaG_3_FD_92763 | JGI IMG/M metagenome (GOLD analysis project Ga0123353, IMG submission 92763) | Labiotermes labralis P3 segment gut microbial communities from Petit-Saut dam, French Guiana - Lab288 P3 | ecosystem: Host-associated > Arthropoda: Insects > Digestive system > Gut ... | reverse complement strand
TTTTCCCTCTGTTCTAAGTTCCGTTAGGAACGAATTGAAAATCAGCGTAAGCTAAATATGTTTTATATTCCGCCCCTAACGGGGCTTTGGTTGTGGGGGATATTCCCTTCTACCAATATTTCGCCCCTAATGGGGCTTTTTTAGGGGATTTATTCAATATTCTACCAATATTTTGTGCCTAACGGCACATATTTTTCAACTTTTGATTTGCATACCTACTTTATCATTAAAGGAACATCATCCCATTTCCCTTCTTTCAATATCCTTACTGTCTTAAACCCCGCTTCCTGCAACAACTTGTACACTTCCGTAAATCCGTTAGTTACTTTGTCCGGAGAATGGCAGTCGGAATTGACCATTATGGGGATGCCTAATTGACACAATTGCTTAAAATATCGAATATCGGGAAAGGTAATCCCTTTGCTGCAAAATACCTTTGTGTTGATCTCTACAATTATTCCTTTTTCCGCCAATAACCGGAATGTTTCCTGAATCAAGTCGTCATACCATTTGTCGGAGATGTCGAACCCGGGAATTCTTCTTCCGTTCATAGCAATCTTGTCCATGTGACCTATGATGTCGAATCCTCCCAGTTCGATCATTTCGCAAGTATAGCGGTAAAATGTCTTAGTTGCTATGAAGACACTTCCCGAATAAATCTTGTCTAACCCGTTTTTGAAAGAAGTAATACTTCCGTCCATGTTCCATAAGCGTCCGTTCGGAATGTGATCCATGTGGTGGATTGAACTGATCAGATAATCCCATTTCCGGTTTTGGATAATATCGTCTTTTACGTTTGCAAAGCCGTGAATGTAATCGACTTCAAGACCAAGATACAGATCAATTTCCGGTTTATATTTTTCCCGCAGACGAAAAAGCTCCTGCCTGTATTCGTCTATATCCTCTTTTTTCATCGACCAGTTGTTCGGAAACGGAATGGGAGCATGGCTGGAAACACCGTAATATTTCAGGTTTTTTGTAATGGCAAACCGGATAAAAGATTCCATAGAAGCGTTTCCGTCGCAAAACGAACAATGAGAGTGGAAATTACTTTGCATCATAATTTATCTTCTTTTGTCTATTTCATCGCCCAATCGGTCCAACCATTCGCCGAAACGCAGGACAAGGTTTTTGGGTTTTCTCGGATTGCGGACTTTTCTTTGCGGATAATCGTAATCTTCTTCTTCCGGTAACCCCTTTATGTTCCGGTATATTTTACCCCAATCCAGCAATCCGCCGACGTTCCGGTCGTCGATAAACATGTCGGCGGTCAGTTTGCGCGGCTCGTTCTCCTCTTCTTCGGGGTAGTTTTTATTGGCTGCGTAAAATTCCAGTCCTCTTTCCTTGCAATACCGGAGCGCTTCTTCCAATAACTCGCCGGTACGGACAGTCCATAAAATGAGCAGGTGATGCTCTTCCTGCTGTAAACGTTTCAAGACATCAATGGCGAATGGAATTTCTTTTCCGATTCTCGGATATTCGTGCGTAACAATTGTACCGTCAAAATCTACTGCAATTATCATAACTTAAAGATCATTTTTTGATAAAATATGAACGATTTCGTTCCTGTTGGGTCTACATAAAAAGAGAAATATCATAAGAATAATCCCACAGCAATAAAGAAAAGAACTGTTTTTTGTCAAAGAATAAATAATAACATTAAATAAAAGCGCGAATTCGACCAACGCCAACCGGATGATAAACCATTTGCGTATGAGGGCAATTCCCTGTTCCATGTCGTCCGGTAAAGTCTCCGATATTAACTTTTTGTGATATAGCCAAAGGGCTAAAGGAACGCAACCCAACAAAATCAATATGGCTACTGATTGTAAATTTATGCTAAACTGTGCACCTATAACATTGTGAGGCATAAGCAATATTATTAAAATTCCTGTCAGTATGGACGACAGAAAATTTCCCCAAAATATAATATTCAGGGACCGGATTAGTTGTGTTATTTTTTCTTCCATATCATTTTATTTATCTTGTTTTTAATGAATCCTGAAAAGGAGTTCGATTTAAAATAGATCGTCCTAAGGTGATTTCGTCCGCATACTCCAATTCGTCGCCGATAGCGATTCCCCTTGCAATCGTAGTGATAATAACTTCGCTATCAGCCAGTTTTTTGTATATGTAAAAGTTTGTGGTATCGCCTTCCATTGTCGGGCTAAGGGCTAAAATAACCTCTTTTACATCGCCCGACCGGACTCTTTCTATCAAACCCTGAATGTTCAAATCCGACGGCGAAATACCGTCCATAGGCGAAATAACGCCTCCCAGTACATGATACAATCCCGAAAATTGTTGCGTATTTTCTACCGACAGTACATCCTTGATGTTTTCGACGACACAAACGGAACTTGCATCCCTTTTTTTGTCGGAACAGATACGGCATGTATCCGCATCGGATATATTGTGGCACATCCGGCAGTATTTTATCTCATTTCGTAAAGTGATAAAAGCGTTTCCGAAGCTTTCAACCTCTTCCGTGCTTTGACGAAGCAGATGTAAAACTAACCGTAATGCGCTTTTTCGTCCGATTCCGGGAAGTTTGGCAAATTCATTCACCGCATTTTCCAGTAATGTAGACGAAAGTTGATTTTCACTCATTTAATTACTACTTAATTATTACTTAATTACTAAAACGAATCAAGAGTTGAATTCTCTTGCCTTTTTAGCCTCGTTAGAGGCGTAATATTGGTAGAAAAATACGTTGCCCCTCTGTTCTAAGTTCCGTTAGGAACGAAATATGTTTTATATTTCGCCCCTAACGGGGCTTTGGATGTTGGGATATTCCCTTCTACCAATATTCCGCCCCTAACGGGGCTCTTTGGGGGATTTATTCAATATTCTACCAATATTTTGTGCCTAACGGCACATATTTTTTAACCCTTGATTCGCATTACTACTTAATTACTATCAATTGCAAAATTAAAAGAAACACTCCGGAATCTCTTCCAAAAAAGTATAACGTTGATTGTTGTAATCTATTTTACAGCAATAATGGTTCATTCCATTCGAGACAATCAAATAATTGACTTGTAAGGAAAAGTTATACATGGCAATCTGGTCGAACGTCTCCTGAGTGATGCAAATATGCGGAGCTTTGTATTCCACAATGATTTCAGGCACTCCTTTTTTGTTGTAAACAACTGTATCGCAACGTTTTTTCATCCGGTTGACTTCTATGGTCGCTTCATTAACAATCAGAGATGCCGGATAATTTTTTTCCGATATCAAGAATTCCACCAGATGCTGCCGTACCCATTCTTCGGGGGTCAAAGTTACATATTTTTTCCGACACCGGTCGAAAATCATCTTTTTCCCTGCCGTTTCTTTTATTTTAAATGGGTATTTGGGCAAATTAAGTTCCAACATTTTGCTATCTTTGTACAGACGTAGGTACAAAAATAGCAAAATAAAAGATGAAAACAAAAAAAGAGATTGTAGAAAACTGGTTGCCGAGATATACAAAACGTCCGCTGACGGATTTTAGCAAGTACATTTTATTAGTCAATTTCAATAATTATATAGAAATATTTGCCGAACAGTTTAATGCCCCTATTTGTGGGAAAGACGGAAATATGTGCAGCGTGTCGGCTAATGGGATTACCATGATCAATTTCGGAATGGGAAGCGCCAATGCCGCCATAATCATGGATCTGTTGAGCGCCATTCAGCCCAAAGCCGTTCTTTTTCTTGGAAAATGCGGAGGATTGAAGTCCAATAATTCTCTTGGCGATTTTATTTTGCCGTCAGCAGCTATTCGTGGCGATGGTACGTCGAATGACTATTTGCCTCCGGAAGTTCCCGCATTGCCATCTTTTTTCATACAAAGGGCATTATCTTCCAATTTGAGAAATCTGGGACATGACTATTGGTCGGGAGTGGTTTATACAACAAACCGTAGGGTGTGGGAGCATGATGCGGAATTTAAGAAAACGTTGAAAAAGACTCGTTCCATGGCGGTGGATATGGAAACGGCTACTCTTTTCACCGTAGGATATGCCAATTATATTCCGATCGGCGCTCTTTTGCTGGTTTCCGATCAGCCCATGATTTCGTCGGGAGTGAAGACCGAGGAGAGTGACAGGCATGTGACTGAAAATTTTGTAAAGGAGCATATTTTGATCGGGATAAAGACATTAGAAACCATTATGAATAATGGTAGTCCTATCAGGCATTTGAAGATGGAGTGATTTGGCGGTTTACGGGACAGATATTCCGAAAAAAATAGTTACATTTGCCAAAATAATAATCCATGGCATATCATTATAATTTCGATATACAAACCTTATTTCTACCTTATTTTTTTTAACAAAACTACCTCAGTAGTAGTAATAGGTTATAAATATACGCCTAACCTTATTACCTTATTATGAATACGGAATAAAAATTAGGTAATGAGGTTATCATCATGAAACTGTTTAGGCTACTGAGGTAGTTTTGTTAAAAAAAATAAGGTAGAAATAAGGTTTTACTAAGTCGCTTAATGATAAGTATTCATAAATAGAAAGTAATGGCGAAGCAAACAAACGACTTTCAAAGTATTCTTTCAGACTTAAAGCAGAAAAACTACAAACCTGTCTATTTCCTGATGGGAGAGGAGCCTTATTACATAGATATACTCAGCGACTATATACTGGATAATGTGTTGGACGAGTCGGAGAAGGAGTTTAATCAAACGGTTCTGTATGGGAACGATGTGGATATGAAAACGGTGATTAATGCGGCAAAACGCTTCCCGATGATGTCCCAATACCAGGTGGTTGTAGTGAAAGAGGCGCAGAATATCAATAATCTGGACGATTTGTCGTTTTATCTTCAAAAACCGCAGCCTTCTACAATTCTGGTTTTTTGCTATAAGTATAAAAAAGTAGATGGTCGGAAAAAGTATGTTTCGGAAATTGACAAAATAGGAGTTCTTTTCGAATCGAAAAAGATTTATGATAATCAAGTTCCGGCATTCATCACGAGTCATTTGCAAAAAAAAGGCATAGGGATTGACCCGAAAGCGACTCAAATACTTGCCGATTATCTGGGAACCAATTTAGGAAATATTGTCAATGAATTGAATAAATTGATCATCGGCAAACCGGCAGAGATGAATGCAATTACCCCTGAGTTAGTAGAAAAAAATGTCGGTATCAGTAAAGATTTCAATAATTTCGAGTTGTTGAATGCGTTAATAACAAAAGACGTTTTTAAAGCCAACCGGATTGTCTTTTATTTTGAGCAAAATCCGAAAAATAATCCGTTGGTGTTGACGTTGACGGTTCTGTATAATTTCTTTTCCAACCTGATGGTGTACTATTACCTTTCGGATAAAAGTCAAGGCGCAGTGGCAAGAGATTTGGGTGTAAATCCTTATTTTGTAAAGGATTATCAAACAGCTGCGCAAAAATTCAATGGCTGGAAAACGATGGAAATTATCTCTCTTTTAAGAACGTATGATGCGAAGTCGAAAGGTGTTGAAAATTCTTCGGCGCCAGATGGAGAGTTGTTGAAGGAGTTGGTTTATAAAATGTTACATTGATTGTGTTATGGAAATAAAATCAGCAGAATTTGTAATCAGTAGCCCGACGGTGAGTAAGTGTCCCGACAGTAAGTTGCCCGAATATGCTTTTATTGGGCGGTCGAATGTAGGAAAATCGTCGTTGATAAATATGTTGACGGGTCAAAAGAAATTGGCTATGACCTCTTCCAAGCCGGGTAAGACGTTGCTTATCAATCATTTTTTGGTAAATGGGGAGTGGTTTCTTGTCGACCTGCCTGGATACGGATATGCCCGCATCGGTAAATCGGGACGGGAGAGGTTGGAAAAAATGATTCAGGGATATATTCTTCAACGGGATAATCTGACCAATTTATTTGTCTTAATTGATTCCCGGCTGGAACCGCAACAGATTGACTTGGAGTTTTTTGAGTTTTTGGGTGCAAATGGAGTACCTTTTTCCATTGTTTTTACAAAAACGGACAAGCTATCCAACTCAAAACTAAATATAGGCTTGAAGGCATACCAGGATAAATTGTTTGAACAATGGGAGGAATTGCCTCCGATTTTCATATCATCGTCGGAAACACGGCTGGGGAGGGATGAATTGTTGGGTTATATTGAAAGTATTAATAAAACGTTAAGTATTTGAGAAGTTGTTTGAGTTATTCTCTGCGGATAAAAAAGCCCCGTTAGGGGCGAAATATTGGTAGAAGGGAATATCCTCCCATAACCCAAGCCCCGTTAGGGGCGGAATATAAAACATATTTCGTTCCTAACGGAACTTAGAACAGAGGGAAAATGTATTTTCTACCAATATTACGCCTCTAACGAGGCTAAAAAGGCAAGAAAATTTAACTCTTGATTCACATTAATAACTCAAACAGTTTCTAAAGTAAAAATAGAGAATTTCCGGATGAAAGTTTCAATAGTCATTTTAAATTGGAACGGCAGGCAAATGTTAGAACGGTTTTTGCCTTCCGTCTGCAATTACTCCAACACGGACGGCGTGGAAATCGTGGTAGCCGATAATGGTTCCACAGATGATTCCATTTCATTCCTGAATGCGGACTATCCTGAAATTCGCCAAATCATATTAGATAAAAATTACGGATTTTCCGAAGGATATAACCGCGCTTTGGCACAACTGGATGCGGAGTATTTTGTGCTGCTGAACTCCGATGTGGAAGTTACGGCAGGATGGTTGGATCCGGTTATAAGTTATTTGGACGAACATCCGGATGTTGCTGCATGTCAACCCAAAATCCGTTCGTACACGGATAAGGAATCTTTTGAACATGCGGGTGCTTGCGGCGGGTTTATAGATAAGTTTGGTTATCCCTTTTGCCGTGGACGTATTCTGAATGTGGTAGAAAAAGATTGTGGGCAATATGATGCGGTTGCAGATATATTTTGGGCTTCGGGAGCAACTCTCTTTGTCAGGGCAGAAGAGTTTCGGAAGAATGGGGGACTGGATAGAGATTTCTTCGCGCACATGGAAGAGATTGATTTTTGCTGGAGGTTGAGAAGCCGTGGGAAAAGGGTTGTTTGTATACCGCAAAGTGTGGTTTATCATGTGGGCGGGGGAACGTTGAACGTGGATAATCCGCGCAAGACGTTTTTGAATTTTAGAAACAATCTTTTGATGATTTATAAAAACGAGTTGCCCGGAAGATTAGGAAAAGTCCTCTTTGTCCGCTTTTTTTTAGATTATGCGGCGGCGTTTATGTTTTTGTTGAAAGGAGATGTGCCAAACTTCAAGGCGGTTTTTTCAGCGAGAAGGGAGTTTCGCCGGATGAAGCCATTGTATCAGGACGTCAGACAAGAAAATTTAGAACAAACTGTTAATAAGAATATTACAGAAATTTTTCATCACAGTATTATTCTGAATTTTTATTTTAAAGGAGTTAAAAAATTTCAGGAATGGAGATAATTATTTATGGGCAAGTTTGATCAAGTTAAAGAATTTATTCAACCTTACAGAGGGATTATTCGTTTCCTCATAGCCATGTTTGTGGCAAATATTGTTTGGAAAATTTCCATAAAAGGAGATGAATCCGGCATGGATGCAGTGCTGTTGTGGCATATTGCGGATATTTCCGGTTTTTTCAATCTTGTTACTCAACAGATATCCGATTCGGTCTATTTTATTTTGCATAGAATATTGGGAATGGATGTCTATATGAATAACTTTATAGTCCGGTTTGATACAGGGGAGGCTATACGCATTGTATGGGGCTGTTCGGGAATAAAGCAGATATTTATTTTTCTGATAATCATGTTGTTCAGCTATGGAAGCTGGAAACATAAATTATGGTTTATTCCGCTTGGGATGCTTGTATGTTATGGGGTGAATATTGTTCGCATTACTGTTTTGTGCCTGATTGCCTATTCGTATCCGAATCAGTTGGATTTGTTCCATACCTATATCTTTAAATATGTTTTTTATGGGATCATATTTTTGATTTGGTTGGTTTGGAATGAGAGGTTCGGGTACGGTAGAGACGTGGTGCGCCGCGTCTCGAATCTGTAGAGACGCGGCACGCCACGTCTCTACTCGAACATGCTCTTAAACCGTGCGAAAAAATTACGTTTGGCAGCAGCGGTTGGTTTGAAATTTTCGGATTCTTCCAGTTTGGAAATCGTATTTCTTTCTTCCTTTGAAAGATTTTCCGGGATATAAACGCCTACATTTACTAATAAATCACCTGTGCCATAGCTGTTTATGCTTGGAAGTCCTTTACCTTTTAAGCGCAATACCTTTCCGGGTTGAGTGCCGGGGTCGATCTTTACTTTTGCTTTTCCATCTACGGTTGGTATTTCGATGGTGCCTCCGTTTATTGCGGTTGGGATGGTCAATAGAGCGTTGTAAATCAGGTCGTTTTCATCTCTGACTAATTCAGGGTGCGGCTCTTCTTCGATGACTACTAATAAGTCTCCGTTTATACCACCTCTCCGGGCAGCATTTCCTTTTCCTCTTATCGGGATTTGCATTCCTTCCATTACGCCGGCAGGAATGTTGATTGAGATGATTTCTTCTTCAAAGACGACTCCCTCACTGCCGCAGGTGTGACATTTTTTTGTGATTATTTTTCCGTCTCCGCTGCAAGTTGGGCAAACGGATTGTGTCTGCATTTGTCCAAGAATGGTATTCTGTATTCTCGTGACAACACCGCTGCCGTTGCAGGTGGTGCAATTGGAAAAACCGTCACTTCCTTCGGCGCCCGTTCCATTACAAGTTTTGCAAGTGACGGCTTTGCGGACTTTGATTTTCTTTTCGGCACCTGTTGCTATCTCCTTGAGTGTCAGTTTAACGCGGACGCGAAGGTCTGAGCCGCGACGTATTCGTCTCTCTCCGCCGCCTCTTCTTCCGCTTCCGCCAAAGCTGCTGAATCCTCCTCCAAATCCTCCTCCGAAGTTGCCGAAATGTCCTCCGAAAATATCTCCGAATTGGGAGAATATGTCATCCATTGACATTCCTCCGCCGCTGAAGCCTCCGCTGGCGGCGCTACTTCCCACTCCGGCGTGTCCGAATTGGTCGTAACGTTGCTTTTTGTCCGTATTACTCAATACTTCGTAGGCTTCGGCAGCCTCCTTAAATTTCTCTTCAGCCGCTTTATCGCCCGGATTTTTATCGGGATGGTGTTGAATCGCCTTTTGCCGGTATGCTTTCTTAATTTCATCCGCACTCGCTGTCTTCGAGACACCGAGTACTTCGTAATAGTCTCTTTTTGCCATATTGTTTTTAAATTGAGAGTTGAAAGTTGAGAGTTGAAAGTTGAGGTAGTTTTAAAACTCTCAACTTTTAACTCTCAACTCTCAACTATTCGCCGATTACTACTTTTGAAAAGCGTATCACTTTGTCGTAAAGGGTGTATCCTTTTTGGATTGATTCAATCACTTTCCCTTTCATCTCTTTCGAAGGGGCGGGTAGGGTAGTGACCGCTTCGTGGAATTCCGTGTCGAAATCTTTTCCTTCCGCTTCGATCGCCTTCACTCCATTTTGATTTAAAAATGATACGAATTTGGAGTAAATAAGTTCAACGCCTTCTTTCAATGTTTTTAGATCATCGTGTTGTGTCTCTTCCATTGCTTTCAAGCCTCTTTCAAAATCGTCGATCAAAGGAAGGATGTTGGTTAGAATGTTTTCTCCAGCAGATTTGATCAATTCGGACTTTTCTTTTAATGTCCGTTTTCTGTAATTGTCAAATTCTGCGAATAACCTTACGTAGTCATCTTCGAGCTTCTTACATTTTTTTTCCAAACCGGACACTTTGTCAGCATCTATTTCCAATTCACCCGATGCGCTTTCGGTTGTCTCCGGAGTTTCATCTGCATTGATAATCTCTTTATTATCAATTTTTTCATCCTCTTGACGTTTTTTATTTTTTTCCATATAGCTTGTCTGTTTTTTTACGTTTATTTTTTTCAAAACTATATCATTATTCTTTGCAAATTCTTTGCCATGCAGTTAAAAACCCTCTTTTTGTCAGTCTTTCGACAGTAATCTCTGTAATTATGACAGAAGGCAATTAGTCTGCAAACTTATAACAAAATTTGCTGTGGTGTTGTTAAGTTGGTCATTTTTTATTTCGCTATATTTTTGTAATTTTGCTTGATTTTTTAAGAGATGCAAATTCAAGAAAAATAATAATACATAAATTCAGCATGCAAAAGGAATTACTATTGGGAGATGAGGCAATTGCGCAAGGTGCGATTGATGGTGGAATATCAGGAGTTTACGCCTATCCGGGAACGCCTTCTACCGAAATTACCGCGTATATACAGAATTCGAAAGAGGCGACGGAAAGAAAAATCCACAGCCGCTGGTCGGCAAACGAAAAAACGGCTATGGAGACAGCGTTAGGCATGTCTTTTGCCGGAAAACGTTCGCTGGTCTGCATGAAGCATGTTGGAATGAATGTGGCTGCCGATGCTTTTGTCAATTCCGCCATAACCGGCACCAACGGCGGTCTGGTGGTTTTGGTAGCTGACGACCCTTCGATGCACTCTTCTCAAAATGAACAGGATACTCGTTTTTATGGTAATTTTTCCATGGTTCCCATGCTTGAGCCTTCCAATCAGCAGGAAGCATACGATATGACGTATGAAGGATTTGAGCTTTCCGAGCGACTTGGCTATCCGGTATTGATGCGCATTGTTACCCGTTTGGCGCATTCCCGTTCGGGAGTGGAGCGCAAGGCGATGAAAAAGCAAAATGAGTTGAAAATGCCTCAAGACCCGCGTCAGTTTATATTGTTGCCGGCTATTGCACGCCGCCGTTATCAGGCGTTGCTTGATGCGCAGCCTGCCTTGGAAAAGGCTTCGGAAGAATCAAAATACAATCAATACATCGACGGTAAAGATAAAAAACTGGGGGTTATCGCCTGTGGGATTGCTTACAACTATTTAATGGAACAATTTCCGCAAGGGTGTGATTATCCGGTGCTAAAAATATCTCAATATCCGTTGCCGCGCAAAAAGATTGAAAAGTTGGCAAATGAATGTGAGGCTATTTTGGTAATAGAAGACGGATATCCGTTTGTTGAAGAGCAATTGAAAGGCTATTTGGCAAAAGGAATAACCGTGAAGGGTCGTTTGGACGGAACGCTTCCACGCACGGGAGAGTTGAATCCGGATATAGTCGGTAAAGCTTTCGGAAAAGGGAATGAGATTACCTATCAGATTCCTTCATTAGTGAAAATGCGCCCTCCTCAAATGTGCCAGGGATGCGGACACCGTGATTTGTATGAAGCGTTGAATGAAGTTGTTTCGGAGTATCCGCAAGCAAAAGTTTTCAGCGACATCGGCTGTTATACGTTGGGGGCTTTGCCGCCTTTTAATGCGATTGATTCGTGTGTAGATATGGGCGCTTCCATTACAATGGCTAAAGGGGCTGCCGATGCGGGACTTTTCCCCGCTGTTTGCGTGATAGGCGACTCCACTTTCACCCATTCGGGCATGACAGGTCTGTTGGACGCCGTAAACGAAAATTCAAACATAACAGTAATTATTTCCGACAACGAAACGACGGCAATGACCGGAGGACAAGATTCGTCGGGAACCGGAAAATTGGAGGGTATTTGCGCCGGACTTGGCGTAGACCCGGCTCATATCCGGGCATTTGTTCCATTGAAAAAGAATTTTGAGGAGATGAAGCAGATTATCAAGGAGGAGATTGAATATCCGGGGGTTTCGGTTATTATTCCTTTTCGTGAATGTATTCAGGTATTGAAGCGGAAGAAGTAGATGAATTACTACCAAGTTATACCTTGCTTTTTTAAATATTTTTGAGCATCTGCATGTCCGAGTCCGGCGGCTTTTTTAAGATTTTCTATTGCCTGCCCGTTGTCGTTTATAGCTTTATATGCATTGCCAAGGTTATTATATGCCTCAACAAAATCGGGCTTAAGACTGATCGCTTTTTTATAAAAAGCTATTGCCTGTTTGTAATCGTTTACAGCACAATACGCATCGCCAAGATTATAATATGCAATCGCATGATCAGGCTTAATACTGATCGCTTTTTTCAAATTTTCTATTGACAGCTTGTGGTTGTTTGTACGATAATACGCAAAACCAAGGTTATTATATGCCTGAACAAAATCAGGTTTAATACTGATTGCTTTTTTATAAGATTCTATTGCCTGTTTGTCGTCGTTTGTATCACCATATATAATGCCAAGATTATAATATGAAATAGCATCATCAGGTCTAATGCTGATTGCTTGTTTAAAACAAGCTATTGCCTGCTTGTAATTTTTCATATCTTCATACACTGCGCCAAGATTACAATATGCAGCAGCATGATCAGGCTTAATGCTGATCGCTTTTTTATAATAGGCTATTGCATGTTCATTGTAGCTTACGTCTTGAAAGAGTACGCCAAGATTATAATATGCCGAAGCAAAATCAGGCTTAAGTTTGATTGCTTGTTCGTAGTACTTTATCGCTTGTTCGTAGTTTTCATTGTCGTATGCACTGCATCCTTTTATAAAATATTCTTCGGCGCTAAGAGTTGCTATCTGTTTGTTGTAGGAGTTTTCTTTTTCCTGGATTTTTTGTTCGTACTCTTTTCTTTGTGGCGCTTCCTTGTTTGCCATTTGCCTGCGGAGCGCTTCCATTTCGTTTCTCAGGCGGCTTGCTTCTTCTTCGGCAGCTTTTGTTCTGGTGCGCGACTCTTCCAGTTCTTTCACTTTTCGCGTATCTTCGGCTATCTCTTTTATTTTTTGTTCTATTTCTTTGGGGTTGATAACCATTTCGGCTTTGATGTAATAGGTTTCTCCATCCCATTTTTCGTCGAGCACTTTCATTTCTATGATACCTGCTGTAATGGCTTCTATTTTTTCTACATATTCCTGCGTATTTCCTCTTGTAACTACTTTTTGTTCGGTACGGATATAGGAGCCTACTTCTCTCAGGAGTATGTTGCGCATTTCAGTGGTGGCATTGGTGCGGGAACTGACTTTGCTGTCCATTTCACTTGCCTGGTAGGTGTAATCGCGTGTAAAAGTTTTCTTTTGGGCGAAAAGAGTTACACTGTTTGTAAGTAACAGGCATATTGCAATATATTTTATTAATTGTTTCATATTGAATTATTACCAAGTTTTACCTTTCTCTTTCAAAAAATTTTGAGCTCTCGTGTATCCGAGACCGGCTGCTATTTCTAAATTTTCCACTGCCCGCTCCTTGTCTTTTGTAAGTATGTACACTAATCCAAGACTACAATATGCTTCAGCATGATCGGGCTTAATGCTGATTGCTTTTTTAAGATTTTCTATTGCCAGCTCGTAGTTTTCTGTAAAGGTATATACGATGCCGAGGTTACAATATGCAAGCGCATAGTCAGATTTAAGGCTGATTGCTTTTTTATAAGACTCTATTGCCAGTTCGTGGTTCTTTGTAAGACCATACACGGTGCCAAGATTATAATATGCCCCGGCGAAATCAGGATTAAGACTAATCGCTTTTTCATAATAAGTGATCGCCTTTTCGTAGTGTTTTAATTCTTTATAGATTATGCCAAGATTATTGTATGGAGCGGCATAATCAGGATTAATATTGAGCGCCTGTTTGTAGTATTCCAGCGCTTGCTCATAGTTTTTATTGTTGAGAGCATTGTTTCCTCTTATATTGTATTCTTCGGCGCTAAGCGTTTCCATCTGTTTGTTGTAGGAGTCTTCTTTTTCACGGATTTTTTGTTCATACTCTTTTCTTTGTTGTTCTTCTTTGTTAGCCATTTGCTTTTGAAGGTCAGCCATTTCGTTTCTCAGGCGGGCAGCTTCTTCTTCGGCGGCTTTGGTTCTGGCGCGAGACTCTTCCAGTTCTTTTACTTTTTGCACATCTTGGGCTATCTCTTTTATTTTTTGTTCTACTTCTTTGGGATCAACTGCCATTTCGGCTTTGATGTAGTAGGTTTTTCCATCCCATTGCTCGTCGAGCACTTTCATTTCGATTATGCCTGCCGTAATGGCTTCTGTTTTTTCTACATATTCCTGCTTATTTCCTGTTGTAACTACTTTTTGTTCGGTACGAATATAGGTGCCGACTTCTCTCAGGAGGATGTTACGCATTTCGGTTGTGGCGTTGGTGCGGCAACTGATTTTGCTGTCCATTTCACTTGCCTGGTAAGTGTAATCGCGGATGAAGGTTTTCTTTTGGGCGAAAAGAGTTACGTTGGTTGTAAGAAACAGGCATATTGTGATATATTTTATTGTTCTCATGTTGTTGATTGGCTTATGAGCGTTATTTGGGGATGATTTAAAATTTGGGACGATTGGGACAAGGGTTTGGGATGATTGCGATGCAAGGGTTTAGGGCGACTGCGATGCAAGTTTAGGGCAACCGCGAGGGTTGCCCCTACCTTAGCTCGTCTTCCATGCGTTTTTTGAATTGGTCTGTTTTTACTTTTTTTCCGGAAGGGGCTTGTTGCTGTACTTTTGTTGCAATGTCATCTGCCATTTGGGCTGGATCGCCTTGATATTCCAGACATACCCAAACATCATATTGGTTGTCGGGGCGTAACTCTTTGCAAGTTTTAATTATCGCTGTATTTTTTATAATTTCTTCGGCAACAGATTTGGCAAGATCCATTTGTATGGATAGTTGTTCGGTGGTTGTGGCGCCTTTGGAATAAAAATCAACACCTAATGTGCCTTCTGCTGTTACGGCTGTTATTTTAGTAGCAATTGCACGGGCAAATTGGGCGCGCGCTTGCATTTCGGCAATATTTTTAGCGGTTTGGTCTTTCGCATTTATTCCTTTTCCAATAGCGCGGAGCGTGGGTTTTTCTTCTTGCAGTTCTTCGCACGGATTGGAGGCTATTGCTCTGCTTTGTGGTTGCTCTTTGGTTGCTTTTCCCATTAATTCATTGGTAATACTTTCGGCTACTTTTAATAATTCGTCCATATTGCTCATATTGCTATTGGCACTGGCGGTACTTATCACTTCGGCGCTTTCTACATCAATGAAACGGGCAGAGACATATTTTTGTCCGAATACGTCGTTCACTTCCGCTACGCAGACTAATTGTACGCCAAATTGTTTTCCCAGACGAGAGAGTTGGTTGTCGTCAACGGCTCCTCCGTGCTGGTAACTCTGTTCGTTGTTTAATTGGGCAAGGAAACTGCTTGTACGTTCAATGGCAGTGTATTTGCCGCTTTTCACAATTGCCGCAACCAACTGGTCTGCCAATACTTTGTTAATACCGGCATCGCTTCCGCCGGCAATATAGACCGCTACTTTTTGCTGTCCGAAAGCTATGCTCGCATACATCATTACGAGTAAAAAAATAACTGCTTTTTTCATTATTGTCTGTTTTTATACATTATTAATCTTGTTCTTTCTATCCATTTCGAATCAGTCTGCTACCGGACGAACCAAAAACCCTTCACTGCGTTTGAGGTAGCTGCCCTGAGACGCGCTGTTGAGATTGAAGTATACGCTGTGCGCATGGTCGTTGCCATTCTGCGTACTGGTCCAATAGTAGCCATACGTGCCTGCGTAGCGAAGCATGCCGTTATTGTCGCGGCGATAGCCAAAGGCAGGCAAAAAAATAGCATTACCGGTTGTTTTGTCGGTAAAACGATAACCATTTATGCCATTTACAGATGTCCATTCTCTTTTCACTTTGTTTTTATCAAACAGTTTATTCATGTCATCAAGGGTCGGCAGCCGCCAGCCGACAGGGCTTGGGTCGTTGTCTTTTTCCCATGCGTTGCCGGTTGGGATGGTAGGATTCCAGCCGGTAACTTCTTCTCCGGTAGCAGCCCATGCTTTTTTACGATTCCACTGGTAAAACATTCCGGCATCCTCGGGTTTGTCGACAAAGGCGCCGGGCGCTGCCACATTGCGGGTTGCCCATTTGACTTCGTTGATGACTACGCCTCCTTTGTTGTATTTTTCGGTGTATCCTTTTGTAAAATATTCTTCGGCGCTAAGCGTTTCTATCTGTTTGTTGTAGGAGTTTTCTTTTTCCTTGATTTTTTGTTCGTACTCTTTTCTTTGTTGTGGTTCCTTGCTTCCCATTTGCCTGCGGAGCGCTGCAAGTTCGTTTCGCAAGCGGTTTGCTTCGTCTTCGGCGGCTTTGGTTCTGGCGCGTGACTCTTCCAGTTCTTTCAATTTTTGCTTGTCTCCGGCTATCTCTTTTATTTTTTGTTCTATTTCTTTGGGGTTGATAACCATTTCGGCTTTGATGTAATAGGTTTCTCCATCCCATTTTTCGTCGAGCACTTTCATCTCTACGATGCCTGCCGTGATGGCTTCTATTTTTTCTATATATTCCTGCGTATTTCCTGTTGTTATTACTTTTTGTTCGGTACGGATATAGGCGCCGACTTCTCTCAGGAGGATGTTACGCATTTCAGTGGTGGCGTTGGTGCGGGAACTGACTTTGCTGTCCATTTCACTTGCCTTGTAGGTGTAGTCGCGTGTAAAGGTTTTCTTTTGGGCAAAAAGAGTTACACTACTTGTAAGTAATAGGCATATTGCAATATATTTTATTGTTTTCATGTTGTTAAATAAATTTGAACTAGTCTGCCACAGATCGAACACTAAGCTCGTTGCCACGGGAGTAGTCGGTCAAGAACGGGCTGTTGTGGTCGAAGGCCAATATGTACGCACGGTACCTGTCTTGTTGCGTACTGCTCCAATAGTTGCCCGTGCGTCCTCTGTTTTGGCGATCGCCAATGGCGGGCAAAATAGCATTACCGGTCTCTTTATCAGTAAATTGATAGCCATTTATGCCATTTACAGATATCCATTCCCTTTTCACTTTGCTTTCGTTAAGCAGTTTTCTGATTTCATCAAGGGTAGGTACTCGCCAGCCGGCAGGGCTGGGGTCATTGGCTTTTGCCCAAGAATCTCCGGAAGGGAGGGTATTATCCCAATTTGTATCTTCTCTGGTAGCAGCAGCCCATGCTTTTTTGCGATTCCACTGGTAAAACATACCCGCATCTTCGGGTTTTTCGGCAAAGACACCGGGCGCAGCTACATTGCAGGTTGCCCATTTGACGCCATTGATCATTACGCCTTTGTCGTTGCCGGTTGTCCCGGAAGAAGTTCCAAGCATATCGGCAGCGGCTTTATCCACTATTTTTCTGATGTCTGAAGTTCCGGAATAATAACCGTCTGCAAAACCCGAGCGAATAACTGTTGCTCTTTCTACATTGACCATTCGCATATCTACTGTTAACTCTTCTTTTAAAGTCCCTACATCTACAATACAAATGGCAATGGCGCCATATTCTTTACCCAATTTTGTAATTTGGTCGTCCGATACTCTGCCCGATAGTTGGGTGGTTCGTTCTTTGTCTATTTGTTTGACAAATGCTTCGTTGCGTTCAATCATTTCATATCTGCCTGTTCTTGTTAAGGCGGTTATAATTTGGTTGTTAATCAGACGCTTTACGTCGCTGTCTACTTTCTGGGAGGCGGTAAGGTAAACTGCGATTCTGCGTTTTTCGGTATCTGTATTTCCTTGTGCCCATGCTACACTCGCACACATTATTGCGAGTAGTAAAACAACTACTTTTCTTATCTTATCTGTTTTCTGCATTATTAATCCTGTTTATCTTATTTTTTACACGTTACTAAGTGAAAAATTTTAAAATAGTCTAATCTATTCTGCCACTGCGCGAACCGACTGACCGTTCTTGCGATTGACGCTGTGCCATTCGGTGTAGCCGCTACCGAAGTCCAAGCTGTACGCGCTCGACTCGTTGGACTCAGCCGTACTGCCCCAATAACGGCCGCCTTCTCCTGCGTAGTAGAGTGTACCGTTGAGGTGGCGACTGCCGGCAGCAGGCAGGAAAAGAGAATTGCCAGTGGCTTTATCTGTAAATTTACATCCGTTTACTCCGTTTACGGTTGTCCATTCTCTATCTACTTTGTGCTTATCATACAGTTTTCCAGTTTCTTCTTTGGTAGGTATTCGCCAACCTGCAGGACTGGGGTCATTAGCTTTTTCCCATGTGCCGCCTTTGGAATAAGTATTATCCCAATCGGTAACTTCTCCAGTGACATCCCATGCTTTTTTGCGATTCCACTGGTAAAACATCCCCGCATCTTCAGGTCTGACAGCGAATGTGCCGGGCGCAGCTACATTGCAAGTTGCCCATCGTACGCCATTAATAATTACCTCTTTGCCTTCAGTTACATTGGTACCGCCCAATAATAAGGTTGTAATATGTTTAGTCTTTCTTATCAGTGACTGCAAATCATTCTCTGTTAATGCGTCATTCGCGCTTGCCTTTACCACAGATGTTTCCACATTTATCAGTATGGCGTCTAAAAATTCACTGCCGAAAGAGTTGGCAACCCTCACCACGCAAACATACTTTACGCCAAACTGTTTTCCCAGCCGAGCCAGCTGGGTTTCATCCACACTGCCCGAATACTGGTAATTTTGTTCTTTTTTCAACAGCTGCAAGAAAGCGCCGGTACGCTCCATCGCCACATATTTTTCGCTTTGGGTTATGGCGCTTACCATTTTTGCGGCAAGCAACTTCTGGATAGATTGTTCGCCGCCTGCAACATATACGGCAATGCGTTCTTTCCCTTCCCCCGGTTTATATTTAGAGGCATCACGCAACAATTGGGAGGCAATACTAGAACTCATACTTATCAATGAAGGCAGATTTTTTATCTGCTCAGCGCCGTCGGCAGACGAAATAACAGACGCTTTTTCCACGTCAACCAAACGCGCTGTTGCAAAACTACCGTCTTTGACAGGCATCAACTCCGCTACGCATACAAACTGTACGCCGGACTGTTTTCCTAAACGGGCAATGTCCTTGTCATCCACATGACCGGAGCGTTGATATGTTTGTTCCTTACGCAACTGTTCCAAAAAAGCGTCAGTGCGTTCTACCGCCTCATAGTCGCCGCTTTGAACAATGGCATCCCTTAGCTTTGCGCCAAATACCTGGTTATCGCCCGATTCTCCGCCTGTGACATATACGGCTATACGCTGTTTGGTTTGTCCGTACATTACACCCGCGCACATTGCGGCGAGTAATAAAATAACTGCTTTTCTCATCTTATCTGTTTTTTGCATTATTAATCCTGTTCATCTTAAAATCCCCGGTTAAATATTAATAAGAAGTTATACCAAGGATTTTTAAATTGGAAATAGCTGTTTCTTGCCCTTGTTTTGCCGCTTTTTTATACCATTCAATGGCTTGTACTTTATCTTTTTTAACACCTTCGCCAAACTCATACATGCGACCCAAATTGTTTTGGGCATCTGCATTTCCCTGTTCGGCACTTTTTCGATACCATTTTACAGCTTCATTGTAATTTTTTTTAACGCCATAGCCACTTTCATACATAACCCCCAAAGCGTTTTGAGCACTTGTATTTCCCTGTTTTTCGCTTTTTCGAAACCATTTTACAGCTTCATCGTAATTTTTTTCAACGCCATAGCCATCGTAATACATAATGCCCAAACCGTATTGTCCTCTTACACTTCCTTGTTCTGCACTCTTGCGAAACCATTTTACAGCTTCGGTATACTCCTTTACATTATAATATATCACTCCTAGTTTATATTGTGCTTCCGGATCTGTCGGGTTACGTGGTATTAATTGAACGACCAGAAATGCACAAGACTTTTTTACATCTTCCGTTGTGAAAATCACAGGCTTTGTACTGTTTTTTACGGTTGCTGTCTCTACGTCGATAAGACGGGCGGAAACAAACTGCTTACCGTCCATTTTACTGACTTTTGCCACACATATCAATTGAACTCCAAATTGTTTTCCCAATTTTGATAGTTGTTGGTCATCCACAGCGCCGGTGCGTTGGTAACCCTGTTCCTTGCTCAATTCTTTCAGAAAGTCGCCGGTTCGTTCTACTGCCTGATAATCAGTGCCATTCACAATGTCGTCAACCAAATATGCTCCGATAAAATCGTTTACGCCTTCTTCGGTAGCGCCCGTTACATATATTGCTACCTTGTGACCCTTGGGGTCTTTTGGATTATTTGTTGTAAGGGAAGTCGCTATGGTTTCGCAAGATTTTTCTACATCTTTCGTTGTAAAAGAGACCGGTGGCGTACTGATTTTCACGGTTCCCGTTTCTACGTCGATAAGACGGGCGGAAACAAAGTATTTGCCTCCCATTTTGCCGACTTTTGCCACACAAACCAATTGAACTCCAAATTGTTTTCCCAATTTTGATAGTTGTTGGTCATCTACAGCGCCGGTACGCTGATAACCTTGTTCCTTGTTCAATTCTTTCAGAAAGTCGGCAGTACGCTCTACTGCTTGATAGTTAGTGCTATTCACAATAGCATTAACCAGATATGCGCCAACAAAGTCATTTATTCCTTCTTCGGCGCCCGTTACATACACGGCAACTTTTTGCTGTTGTCCAAAAACCACTCCCGCACACATCACTGCGAGTAATAAAATAATTACTTTTCTCATCTTATCTATTTTTTCTGCATTATTAATCCTGTTCATCTTATAAATCTTACTAAAATCAAGGTTCAGACTAATTCTTCACCCATTCCACCAACCTGTCTCCAATCGTCTTCCCCGCCTCTTCAAAAGCCTCACGAGCCGCATTTTCGTAGGTTGTATGTCCACCTTTTTCTTTCAATTCTTCTTGATAGACAGTCTTTTGCGTCTGTGTTTTAATAAATTCTACTTCTACATCGGCATAACAAAAGACAATTTGACCGGAATTGCCGTGCTTGCGGGCGGAGGCGTTCAGTTTCAGGATAAAATCGGCTTGCGAAGCATTGGTAGTAAAGCTGCATCCGTTTTTACTCAGGATGCTTTTTACCTTGTTGGAAATCAGCGAACTGCTTTTGCCGAACATATCCTCTTTACTCTCAATATAAATATATACGCCTTGCGACAATCGCGCCAATGCTTGAATAATGTCACTGCGATATTGCGCCGTTTTGTCGTGTTGAATAGTTGCATTACGGTCGAGTGCAATAAGTACATCCTGTGCTTGTTCTATCTTGACGAGCAGCGGTGCGGCATCTTCGTACTGCTTGCGGGCTTTGGGTTTTTCTCCGCTTGCTTCCAATTGTTTCGCTGTGTTTAAGGCGCTTTCCAACTGCTGCATGGTCATTGTCAGGGAAGCGTTGTAGTAGCCAATTAATTCATATTTGTTGACGCATGCAAAACCATATATAAGTCCTTTACTGTTGTCTATATAGCTATCGGTTTTTACGCCGGTAAGTTCGAGGCTAGTAGAAGTGTTTACAGTCGATTCAAAAATAGAATGTATCTGCTCGCTCTCTTCTTTTCCAGTTGTTTGCGTTTTGGTGCGTGTGTCGCGTTTTTGCTTTTCGCTGTTTACTTGCACACGAATGGCTTCGGTAACATACGCCAGAGCATCTTTACGCAAGCGGGCTTCGGCGTCGGTTTGGGTTTCGCCGGCACGCACATTGCCGGGGGTAAAACCGGTAATAAACACCGAACTTGGATAATTGCGCTCGCGCTCGTCGGATTGCAGCCAATTGGGAGATGTTTGTCCCGCTCCTGTACTCGCATAGAGTAGTGCGAGCAAGAAAATTGATATTTGTTTCATCGTTTTATGAGTTTTGTCTATCAATTCATACCTGTTTTTTCATAAAAATTCAACGCTTCATTGAAGGCAGCTTTGAATTTTTTATAATTTGGCACTGCTTTTTGTAATCCGGGCTCTTGTATCAACTCTTCGTGCAGAGGTTTCAATACGGCGTCTTCGTTTATTTCGAGCGCCACAAAGCATTGGTATTTTTGTGTTTGGCTGTGTTGACGGTATTCTTCACATGTGTTCCGGTATCCGCGTATGGTTTGATTGACCGATACATCTATTTTGCGCTCAAAGCGTTTGGTTAGTTCTTCGCTGAGGTTGGTTTCGGTACGGTCGATAAAGTATTGGGTAGTACTTTTTACCGTTACTTCAATTTTCGATGCCAATTCTTCGAGGGCAATCACATTGGCTACGCTCTTGGCAATTTGCGGATCCATGCTTGATTCCATACCGCGCGCTCTGATAACGCCATCGGACGATACGGCATTGGCTTGGCACGGAAATGTTACCGTATTCCAGCTTCCGGCAGGCGCCGGCGTAGGCAGTATGGGAACAGGCACATCGTCGGCGTTTGTTACTACTGTCAGCGTTGCTTGTGTTGCGGTTGCCGGAGTGGGGGTTGCATTTGTTTGTATTATAGTTCCATTGGCGACAAGTTGGGTTACAACATCGGCGGGCAACGCTCCCGACTGGTTCATCAACTTCACCATCTCAGTCAGTGTTTGTCCAACGGTTGCTTCTAAATTTTCTCTATGAAATTCGCTTTTAACTGTTTGCAACTTCATACAAGCTTGATACTGTATATTGTCGAGCATTTGCAGTTCGCCAATCGAACGCGAGAGCGACGAAAAATTGGTACCCAACACTACATCGGAAATTTTGCCGAGTACTTTTACGACAACACCTTTCGTGTTGACAACCTTGGTTTGTTGGTTAAGATATTTATCACACTCTTGACCAAAACCCGATAGCGAAAAGCTCACAATAACGAAACCTGCAAATAAAAGGCGGAGTAATTTTTTGTTTCTCATGATAAATAGAGTTTGTTTCTCACCAAATTTCCCGAAAGGTGAGAGAGTTAAAATAAATAAAGCGTGGGAATTGTCAGTTTAACTAAAACGCTTCTATAAAATATGTAAGGTCAAAACAATAACATCGTGTTATTATCTGCTTTAACCGCTACAAATATATAGAGAAAATTTTACTGCTCCAACGCCATTATCTTAAATTCTTTCCAAACATCGGCTGCTTTATACAGAGAAACTGAAGCGGCGGGTACATACAATATGCAAACGGATTTGAATGGATGATGAAAAACAGCAGAATTGACAGCAACCGGAGTGGGATTCAGGATTGTTATCGATTTTAGATCTGCGCAACCTTTAAAGGCTTCATTCTTAATCGTTGTTACACTTGCGGGAATAGTAACCGACTTAAGATTTTTGCAACCGGAAAAAGCGCCGTAGCCAATAGTTGTTACACCACGAGGGATAGCAATTGATGTAAGACCTGTACAGTTTTCAAAAGCAAAATCTCCAATACTGGTTAGAGTACTTGGAAGATCTATCTCTGTTAACGATTTGTAAGCTGAAAATGCGTGATCGTCAATAGCGGTACAAGGCTGGGTAAAAATAATAGCGATTACTTTTTCAACATCCAGCATATTTTTTATATCAGTCAATCTTCCGTCACTGGTAAGTTTGAATTTTACGTCGCTATACCCCGTGAGAAAGGCATCATTGCCAATGCTTTTTAAAGTGCTTGGAAGAGTAACCGAAGATAAACCTTGACACCTGTAAAAAGCCCTGTTGCCAATCGTTGTTACTCCTTCTGATATTGTTGCTGAACGCAAACTGGTACATCTCGTAAAAGCCTCTTCGCCAATAGTTTTTACTCCTTCTGATATTGTTAGCGAATTCAAATTGGCACATCTTTCAAAGGCTTTCTTTTTAATGCCTGTTACATTGTATGTTTTTCCTTTATAAGTTATGGTACTTGGAATCACCACATCACCGCTATACTCTTCTTTGAGGCGGCGAGGAGGGTCGATAAGCATGCGGTCTTGTTTTTCTTGGACGAATGATACTACTGTGGCTTCATTTCCTGATAACTGATAAGAGATACCGTTCACATTATCTGCCCACGTGTCAAGGCTTTGCAAGCTCATCATCAAGGCGACGATAATAAAAATTCCTGTTGTCTTTTTCATGATCTTTTTTTTATGGTACGCAAATATACAGAAAGTATTTTAATCCATTCTTTTTTTAAAACATTTTTTTACCTTTGCGAATAATGTTTTACGTACATGTTGTTACCGAATTGAAAAATAATTGTTGTATAACAACTAAATAAATATGAAACTGGAAAAAATATTATTCTTGGACATCGAAACAGCCCCTCAGACCGGCAGTTTGGAAGAAATGCCGAAGGAGTTGGCTCGTTTGTGGGAGGAGAAAGTCGAATTATTGAAAAGAAGAATCCCCGAACGTTATACGTCTGAAAATGCAGCCGAATCCAATTTTCAGGAAGCCGGCATTTTTGCCGAATTTGGCAGGATTGTTTGTATTTCCGTCGGATATGTTTATTACAAAGGCGCTGAACGGTTTTTTCGCGTCAAGTCCTTTTGCGGCGAAGATGAGAAACAGCTTTTGACTGGTTTTTCAGCGCTTCTCAGTCGTTTTTGTACGGATAATGAAAGCAATATCTGCGGACATAATGTCAAGGAGTTTGATATTCCGTACATAGCCCGCCGAATGTTGATACTTGGCTTGCCGTTGCCCGGCATATTGAATGTTTCGGGGAAAAAACCGTGGGAATGCAAGTTTCTTGATACGCTGGAAATGTGGAAGTTCGGCGATTTCAAGCACTATACTTCGTTGAAACTTTTATGCGCTGTTTTCGGTGTTCCGACTCCAAAGGATGATATTGACGGTAGTCAGATTGCGGAAGTTTTTTATCAGGAAAAAAATATCGAACGGATTTCCCGGTATTGCGAAAAGGATGTTGTTGCCACCATGCAAGTTTTTATGCGAATGTCGGGAATTCCGGTAATTAAAGAAGAGAATATTGAACACATTCGCTGAATAAGGCATGAAAAAGAGTTTTTACATATCATTTCTTTTTTTGTTTTTTTTCTCGTGTGGGAACAAGCATTTCGATACGACGGAGAATATTTCTGATTTGGAAACTATAAAGGAGAGAGGCGTCTTGCGAGTAGCTACATTATCCCGTTCCACCTCATTTTTTGTGTTGAAAGGTCAGAATCTCGGGTATGAATATGAATTGGCAGACCGTTTTTCCAAATCGTTGGGGGTGGAAATGGAAGTAATAACCGCCCTCGATATGAATGATTTGGTTGATAAGCTTTATAATGGGGAGGTCGATTTGATTGCGTATCCGTTGACTGTCGCGAATGAGTTCAAAAGCAAGGTGCGGTATACCGAACATGAATACATCACCAAGCAGGTGCTTGTGCAGCTCCAAAAGAAAGGCGAACCTCTTATATCCGACGTGACCCAGTTGATCGGAAAAGAGATCTATGTGGTAGAAAATTCCAAATATCACAATCGTCTGTCGAATTTGAATAATGAAGTAGGAGGGGGGATTGTTATTCAAACTGTTTCCAACGAAACGGACGAGGAGAAATTAATAGAAATGGTCTCTCAGGGTGAAATTCCTTTCACCCTGACGGACGACAATATTGCCAATATAAATAAAACGTATTTCGATAATATTGATGTTTCGCTTCCGGTCAGTTTTGTGCAGCGTTCGGCGTGGGCGGTGGGTTTGGATTCGCCGGAATTATATGATGCGGTGAATGCGTGGTTTGGAGAATCAAAAAATAATTACATCTATCAATATTTGTATCATAAATATTTCGACCAGAAAAAGAATAGAAATCAACAGGCATCCAGATTATACATTGACATGCACAGAATTTCGGTATTCGATGACCTTTTCAAGCAACATGTAAAGAAAATCGCATGGGATTGGCGCCTGCTTGCCTCTATGGCATATCAGGAATCCAATTTTAACCCCGATGCGGAATCTTGGGCGGGAGCGCAGGGGTTGATGCAACTAATGCCGGCTACGGCATTGCTGTTTGGGGCTGACGATACGAGAGATCCTAATCAAAGTATACAGGCGGCAACCAAGTATATACAGTATGTAAGCCGGATTTTTAATTATATTGAAGACAAAGAGGAACGGCTAAAGTTCATACTGGCAAGTTATAATGCAGGATTTGGACATATAAAAGATGCCATTGCCTTGACCGAAAAATATAATAAGAATCCGGATAAATGGGACGGCAATGTGGCTGAATTTGTTCTTTTGAAAAGCAATCCGGAATATTTTAACGATTCTATTGTTAGATTCGGCTATTTAAGAGGGGAAGAGGTCTATAATTATGTCAACGAAATTCTGTATCGCTACGAAATGTACAAGGATTTGATAAAAAAATGATTTATTATTTGTGTGTTTGGTTTTATTTTATCAAATTTGCAGCCAAATTAATTATAAAGTGTAAATATGAGAAGGTTTTTAATTTCAATTATTATTTTTATTACGGTTTTACCTGCGATAGCACAAGAAGAAGAGAAGAAATTTTCTATTGACATATATGGATTTATCCGAAATGATTTTTATTATGATTCCCGCCGGAGTATGGCGTCGGCAGCGGGATTGTTTTATTTAATCCCTTCGGACCGGGAGTTGAATGTGCTGAATCAAGATTTGAATGGGATTCCCTCTACCCGATTTTTGAGTGCGGCGAGTCGTTTCGGGTTAAAAATTAAAGGACCCGATGTTTGGGGAGCCACTACTTCGGCAAGAATAGAAGGTGATTTTGATGGTTTTTCAAGTTCTCATACAAGTAATACGATGTTGCGGATACGGCAAGCCTGGACAAAGTTGACATGGGAAAAGGCGGATTTATTACTGGGACATGCCTGGCATCCTATGTTTGGCGATGTATTCCCGACTGTAATGAGCTTGGCAACGGGAAGTCCTTATCAACCGTTTAACCGCAGTCCGCAAATTCGCGTGGATTATAAAATGAAAGCTTTCAAGGTCTATTTATCGGCTTTATATCAATCGCAATATCTTTCAACGGGACCTTCGGGTTCTTCTCCCGATTATTTGAAAGACGGTCTTTTGCCGGAATTTTATTTGGGATTTGATTATGCAAAAAACGGATGGATAGCCGGAGCGGGAGCGGATTTCATCTATCTGCGTCCTCGCGTTATCGGGAATACCAAAGTAGAGATAGACGGAGTGCCACAGGATATTCTTACAAAAGTTTCGGATAATATATCCTCTTTTTCTTTTAATGCTTTTGTCCAATACACCCAAGATAAGCTCGCTGTTAAAGCTAAAACCATTTATGGTCAAAATATGGGTCACGTGCTGTTATTGAGTGGATATGGGGTTTCAAAAGTAAATGATGACGGAAGTCATGAATATACCAATTTGAATAACTCTACGAGCTGGTTGAACATAACATACGGAACCAAATGCCAAGCCGGGTTATTTCTCGGTTATTCAAAAAATCTGGGATCGTCCGGCGAATTGGTAGAAAAACCTTATACATTCGGTCCAAGCAATATAGACCAGACATACCGCATTTCTCCCCAAGTATCCTACAACCTGAAACATTGGACGTTTGGAGTTGAATATGAAATGACTACCGTTTCATACGGGACAATGGATTTGAAAAACGGAAAGGTAAAGGATACGCACGATGTGACCAATAACCGTGTGGTGGGGGTGATGGTTTATTATTTTTAATATCATACCTTGTCCTGAACCAGGATTTTAACAAGATTTTCAGGATTAACAAGATTATTACAAACTAAATCTTGTTAATCCTGAAAATCTTGTTAAAATCCTGGTTCAAGAATTTCAAAGTATAAGATAGGGCGGTCTTGGGGATTGTTAGCTTCGCTTGAAGCAAACGAAGCATTCACTGCGCCCTGAGAATAAATAGCAAGTCCTTTGGTTTTACCTGAAAATAATCGTTCCATCACCATCGGGGAGACAGGAATGATTGTTTTTGCTCCTTTCTTTTGTTCAGGCGGTTCATCCATGATCAACTGGGGGTGTATGACTTCTGTTACCGTTTTGCCTTGAAGCAAACTTTCGAATGTCACCTTATCTCGAGTCCAAGAGGAATCGCCGGCTTTTATTTCAACCAAACGCACATAGCCGAACTCTTCTAACTCTGACGGCGCATAATGTATGTTATGAGTTGTCAGAACAAGCAATCCCCAACCTTTTGGTTTTTTACCGACAAAACCGGAAAAATCCCAGCGCAGGATAGATGTCTGAGAACCGGAAATTGAAAGCAACGGCTCGCTATTGGTACTTGCATCATGCCATTTGCTGAAATTTACCCACGGATATTCGGAGTCGATAATCGCATCTTCTTTTACCGCCAAAGAGTGTGTGAAATTTTCCGGTCTTTCGAGAGGCGGGCGGTAAGGCATCGGATTGCCAAGATCGGGAGCAGCGGTGGCGGCATCGACTACCGTCACTTTGATGTATTCGAGTTCGACGGTAATCACCTCGCGTCCGGCGTCCATTACGGCAAGTTGCACGAATACCTGATCTGTCGGTTTAGCGCCAAACTCCTTGTTTGTGTAAGAAACGACGTGCCAATCGCTGTTGTCAATATCAAATTCAGCCAAATCGTCGTGATAGTCGGTAGTGCTGGTGTAATTCAGGCTCAAGTTGAAACGCCGGGGTTTGGGCAGGCGTAATTTAGCTTCAATGCGTATTGCCTTATCCGGCTTGCCCAACATACTACGGTCGATATGGTCTGTGATTTCATGATTCATCACCGCCCACCAGATATTCCGGCGGTCTTTGGTCGCGTCAATCCGAAAAATGCCGGTTCCGTTCTGCTGTGTCAGCGTTACGGTCTCATTGGCTATTAAATCTCCGGAGCCTGTAACTATTTTCCACCCTGTGAGTTGAGGTGAAGAAAAATCTTCTACGAAACCTGTTGGCGCTTTCTGAGCGATAGTCGTTTGCGATATTGCGAAAAATAAGGTTGCGACAATTATTACGCTCGGTCGCAAAATAAAATTCAATAACTTACTTTTAATCTTCATACTTTTGTGTTTATAAATTTTCGCCTGCTAAATACGACTGAAAAAGATATTCAGGACTTTCGTAATAAACACTACTGTTGAAATCCTCTATTTTTCTCGACAACCACGAGTTATAAATCTCTGAAAGTGTATCAATCAATGGTTTGTTTTCTTTTTTGCTAACGCTGATAATCAAACGTTTATATACCTTTCCAATATCCCAGTGAGTTGGTATTGAGTATTTTGCGTTTGCTACATTGTCAAATATACCATTTTTTATGTTGTGCTTTTCCGTAAGCTCAAACGTCAATTTGTCCATATTTTCGCTGTGATAAATATCTGCCAAATCAAAAATATGCTGTAAATTATCTTTTCCAATAGCATTTACAATCACATTACGGTGATTTTTTGTTTTCCTGCCTATATATTCAATCAAAGAGCAAAGGAAAAACAAATTATTTGCGTTTTTATCTTCTCTACCTGTCATTAGTATTTAATTTTTTTATAATCAATATATCGCAAAGTTTTTAAAGCTTTTTCACTACAAAAACAAATCTGGTGTGTTGGGTGCTTGAATTTTGCCAAAACCCAAAATTGTTCGCGAGTAAGTACACCGTCAATAAAGTCGGATATATAATTGAAAATTTGGTCATTAGCCATTGCACCGATTACGACATCAAAATTGTGCTTTCCACCTGAACGACAATCAACAATAAAATCAAGCCATTCTTCTGTCATTTCTTTAAAAACAAGCGTTTTAAGGTTTTCATCCGGACTATATTCATAAACAGAAACAACTGCTGTATCGTAGCGGCTTGCCCAACGAACAGCTTGTCTTTCCAATTCGGTACAATAAAAGCCTTCTCCAAAGTCTTTTGGAAACTTGCTTTTTAAAATTTGAGGCATTTCAACTGCCATATAACTGCCGTGATATACTTTCATAAAATGCTGATTTTATTTCTGCAAAAATAAAAAAATTACTCACAAATATTTGGCTTATTCGTTATTCCTTGAAAATTTTTTCAGATTATCAACTTGCAAGTTGAAAACTTGCCTTTACAAGAGCATAAAAAAAGCCGTGTCAAAAAAGTTCCTTTGACACAGCCTCTAATAAAATTTACCCAAAATTCTAAACCTTCTCTATAATCTCCATCCCCTTTTTTAACGCAGCCTCATTCATTGGAAGTAAATGATGATGCCTTTCAGGAAGAGAATTTTTAATTCCTAATAATACATTCTCAATTTCAACTATCGGACGAACTCCCAATAAACCTCCAAGCATAATCATGTTAAATGATTTCGGGGCATTCATCGCAACAGAAGTGTTCATTGCATCAATACGGTAAATGTTGATGTCTTTCCGGGTTGGTTCTTTCATGATGCCATACGGGTCAAAAATCAATGTTCCTCCCGGTTTGACGCTTTTTTCAAATTTATCCAACGACTGTTGGTTGAGGATGATTGCCGTGTCATACTCTTTTAAAATAGGAGAACTTACACGGTCATCACTTATAATTACAGTTACATTGGCTGTACCTCCTCGCTGTTCCGGTCCATAAGAAGGCATCCATGAAACTTCTTTACCTTGCATTAATCCTGAATAAGCAAGAATTTTACCCATCGACAAAACTCCTTGTCCTCCAAATCCGGCTATAATTAGTTCTTCTTTCATTGTGCTCTTAATTTTTTAATTATCTTTCAAATCGCCAAGCGGATAGGCAGGAAACATATTTTTTTCCATCCATTCGTTGGATTGAATGGGATTCAATTTCCATCCGGAACTGCATGAGGAGACAATTTCCACTACAGAAGTTCCTTTCTCTTCCATCGAATTTTCGAAAGCTTTGCGAATCGCTTTTTTTGCTTTACGGACAGCTACTGCGGTGTGTACGCTTTGGCGAGATACATATCTTACCCCTTCCAACTCTTTGAGGATATTTGTGATTTTCAGCGGATAGCCGTTCAGCTTTACATCCCGCCCGTATGGACAGGTAGAAGTCTTCATACCTTCCAATGTAGTCGGAGCCATTTGTCCGCCGGTCATGCCATAGATGCCGTTGTTGATGAAAATAATCGTGATATTTTCACCTCTGTTGCAGGCATGGATTGTTTCGGCAGTTCCGATTGCCGCAAGGTCGCCATCTCCCTGATAGGTGAAAACAAGCCTGTCAGGACGAAGGCGCTTAATGGCGGTTGCTACAGCCGGAGCGCGTCCATGCGCAGCTTCCTGCCAGTCAATATCCAGGTAATTATAAGCAAATACGGCGCAACCTACGGGAGCAATCCCAACAGTTTTATCCTGCATATCCATCTCTTCCAACACTTCGGCAATAAGCTTGTGAACTACGCCATGACTGCAACCGGGACAATAGTGCATCGGAAGGTCGTTCATGATTTTTGGTTTCTCGTAAACCAAATTTTCCGGTTTTATTATATCTTTAGTCGTCATTTCTAATTCTTAATTTTTCATTTTCTTGACCGCTTCTACTATTTCATCCGGAGTAAATACGATACCTCCCAGACGTCCGTAATGGGCTACTTTTACCTTTCCATTTACGGCAAGTTTGACATCTTCTACCATTTGTCCGGCGTTTAATTCGACCGATAACATGGCTTTTACCTTGTCAGCGTATTTACTAATTGCTTTTGTCGGGAAGGGCCAAATAGTGATTGGACGCAGAAGTCCCAACTTAATGCCTTGCGAGCGGGCGAGTTCTACCGCCTTTTGGCAAATACGGGCAGAAGAACCGAAGGCGATTAAAAGATACTCCGCATCTGCGCATTCAATTTCTTCATAACGAACTTCATTCTCTTCAATTAACTTGTATTTTTCCTGGAAACGGCGGTTATTCTGCTCCATTATGGAGGCGTCCAATTCTAATGAAGTAATTACGTTACGTTTTCTTTCAGCCGGTTTTCCTTTGGCTGCCCACGGACATTTTTGAGATATTTCTTCTTCCGTCATTCTTGGTTGAAAAGGAGGGAGGATTACTTTTTCCATCATTTGTCCGATTATTCCGTCGGATAAAATCATCGCCGGGTTGTTGTATTTGAAAGCCAAATCAAATCCAAGTCCTACAAAATCAGCCATTTCCTGAACAGATGCCGGAGCCAGTGCGATTAAGCGATAATCGCCGTGTCCTCCGCCTTTCACCGTCTGAAAATAGTCGGCTTGACTTGGCTGTATGGTTCCCAGTCCGGGACCTCCGCGCATGATGTTCACAATCACGCATGGCAGTTCACACCCTGTAAGGTATGAAATTCCTTCCTGTTTCAGGCTTATGCCCGGACTGGAAGAGGAAGTCATTACTTTTTTTCCGGTTCCGGCGCCGCCGTAAACCATATTTATGGCAGCTACTTCGCTTTCTGCCTGCAAAACCACCATTCCTGTTGTTTCCCACGGTTTTTCTACCGTCAATGTTTCCAGAATTTCGGATTGCGGGGTAATCGGATAACCGAAATAACCGTCGCACCCGCAGCGAATAGCAGCGTGTGCAACAGCTTCGTTTCCTTTCATTAATTTTATTTCTTCACTCATGATTTAATCTATTTTAGCTCTGTAAACAGTAATGCATCCGTCCGGACAGACAACCGCACAATTTGCACATCCAGTACATGCGTCTTCATTTGCCATGTAAGCGTAGTTATACCCTTTTGCATTCACCTGTTTGGACATTGCTAAAACATCGAAAGAACAGGCTCCAACGCATAATACGCATCCTTTGCATCTTTCGTTGTTTACAACAACAGCTCCTTTTACTTTAGCCATTTTTAGAATGTTTTTGTTCGTTTATTTAGTGGCTGCAAAGGTACTGCTTTTGGGGGATAAAGAAAAATCTTTTCGTATTTTTTAATAACTTATTTTGACCTCTTTTTTTTGAACTTTTTATTATTTTAAATTGTTTTTTTTAATGGTTCAAATCCATTCATTAAAAAAGCAAAATACTATGCAGAAAAAAAGTCAGACAAAAGTGGAAACCGGCTCAAAAGCCGCTCCAGAATCAATTTACATCAAGATTACAAAAGACGGTCCTTATCTGGTATTTGGAAAACCTCCCATGCATGAGCAAATTATAATTCCAAACGAGGAAGGAGAAAATTGGATATATAGGGAAGGAAAGGCGTTTGATACGGGAAATGGACCTTGCTGTTCCCTTTGTCGTTGCGGAGCATCGTCGAACAAGCCGTATTGTACGGGAAATCATCAGCAACTGGATTGGGATGCGCAGGAGACGGCTTCTTTTGAATCGCTACTATCCGGTGCGGAACAAATTGAAGGTCCGGCGCTCATTCTGTCTGATAATGAGGCTTATTGTGCATTTGCCCGTTTTTGCGATGCGAAAGGACGGATATGGAATATTGTAGAACGAGCCGAAACTCCGGAGCAGATCGAACTTGCCAAAAGAGAATCGGCGCATTGTGCAGCCGGAAGATTGGTTATTTGGGATAAAAAGGAGAAAAAAGTGTACGAACCTGATTTTGAACCTTCCATAGGAATTATAGAGGATCCGGGCATCCGGGTAAGCGGTCCGTTATGGATACGCGGAGGTATCCGGATTGAAAGCGCTGACGGAGAAAGTTATGAAATTCGGAACAGGGTTACGTTATGCCGTTGTGGCGCTTCTTCCAACAAACCGTTTTGCGACGGTACACATGCTAATTTCAAGTGGGAGAGGAAGCTGGTGTAATAAACACGAAGGACACAAAGTTTTAATTTATCTTTGTGTCCTTCAAATTTTTATTTTCCTTATTTTCTTTCTGCTTATTTCAAATCAGCCAATGCTTTTTTGATTCTTGCAAATGCTTCCACCAATTTTTCATCGGAGGTTGCATAAGACATACGGATACAATTTGGTGCGCCAAATGCATCACCTCCAACACATGCAACGTGTCCTTCTTCCAATAAATACATTGCCAAATCGGCGGCAGTATTTATTTTAGCTCCTTTAGGAGTGGTTTTCCCAAGGTAGAAGCTACATTCAGGGAAAACATAGAATGCACCTTTAGGTGTTTGTACTTTAAAGCCCGGTATCTCTTTTGCCAGCTTAACTGCCAATTCGCAACGGCGCTCAAATGCTTTTCCCATTTCTGCTACCGGGGTAAAGTCTCCAAGGTATGCTGCTTCTGCTGCTTTTTGTGCAATAGAGCAAGGACCGGAAGTATATTGCCCCTGTAATTTGTTACATGCGTCGGCAATCCATTGCGGAGCAGCAATCCAGCCTAAGCGCCATCCTGTCATTGCAAATGCTTTGGATACACCGTTTACGATTACTACTCTATCTTTGATTGCATCAAATTGAGCAATGCTTTGGTGTTTGCCTATGTAGGTAATGTGTTCGTATATTTCGTCTGCAATGGTGATAATATTCGGGTACTTAGCCAACACATCAGCCAAGCCTTTTAATTCTTCTTTTGTATAAACGCTTCCGGTTGGATTGGAAGGAGAGCATAGTAAGAATGCTTTTGTTTTCGGAGTGATTGCAGCTTCTAATTGAGCCGGTGTTATTTTAAAATCCTGCTCGATTCCTGCCTGTACGATTACATTGGTTCCTTCTACAAGTTTTACCATTTCTACGTAGCTAACCCAGTAAGGGGCAGGTACAATTACTTCGTCGCCTTTTCCTATGATACACATTAAGACATTGCAAATGGATTGTTTTGCACCATTGGAACACACAATCTGACCAGCCTTATATTCGAGGTTATTTTCTTTCTTTAATTTGTCGACAATTGCATTGCGGAGCGATAAATATCCCGGAACCGGCGAATAGAATGAAAAATTATTATCAATCGCCTTCTTGGCAGCCTCTTTTATATGTGCCGGTGTATTAAAGTCCGGTTCTCCGACACTAAGATTAATCACATCAATACCTTGCGCTGCCAATTCACTGCTTTTTTGTGACATTGCGAGCGTCTCTGACGGCGATAACGCTGCTAAACGAGCTGAAACTTGATTCATTGTAATTTAATTTTAAAAAGTATAACTTCTTTTTCGGGTGCAAATGTACAAAGATATTTAATAAAAAACAAGATGAAAGGAAAAAATATTTTTATGAAACAATATTGTATACATTTTTTAAATAAAGTGATAATATGTCATTAAAATAGCTAAATAATATGCCAATAAGATAAAAGTGTTGTTTTCCTTGTTAAATCCGCCGGATTTTTCGTATCTTTGCGCTTTCAAAATAGTAAATCATGAAAACAGATATTATCTTATCGGGAGTAGGCGGACAAGGGATTTTGTCCATTGCGGCAGTTATCGGTGAGGCGGCAGTTAAGAATAATCTTTATATGAAGCAAGCGGAGGTACACGGAATGAGCCAAAGGGGAGGGGATGTACAATCCAATCTTCGGATTTCGGACGTTCCTGTTGCTTCGGATTTGATTGCCAAAGGTTCGGCAGACCTGATTATTTCGCTCGAACCAATGGAGTCGTTGCGTTATTTGCCATACTTGAAAAAAGAGGGCTGGCTGGTGACAAACGAAGTTCCTTTGATTAATATCCCTGACTATCCGGCAACGGAAGATATTTTAAATGAGATAAAAAAAGTAAAGAATCATGTGATTCTGGATGTGGAAAAGATTGCAAAGGAAGTCGGTTCCTCACGCGTTTCAAACATGGTAATGCTGGGCGCTTCTACGCCATTTCTGAATATCTCTTATGATGAAATAGAGAATGGGATTCGTTCTATTTTCGGAAGAAAAGGGGAAGAAATTGTCAATCTGAACTTACGCGCTTTGGAAGCCGGACGAAAGATTGCGGAAGAAATGGAAAGCAAATTACCGTAAGTATTTGTTATAAATTGAAATACATTTACCTTTATTTAATTATTGACAAATTATGATTCAGCGAATACAGACTGTGTATTTATTAATAGTAGTCATTCTTACTTCTTTGATAATCGGATTTCCTGTTATGAAGATCATATCAGATTCAACTATTTTCTATACGGTAACCGTGTTGGGAGTTTATGTGGACAAAAGTATGGAATATAGTGTATGGTCCCTTTTAGCACTCTGTATTTCAAACATATTGATAGCATTGGCTGCTATATTGCAATTTAAAAAAAGGTTGCTTCAGATTCGGTTATGCATTTTCAACATGTTGCTCATGGTTGGTTTTTATGTCTTGCTGGGAGGTTATTATTGGATATTGAAAGAAAAATTTTCGGCGAATGAAATACTTTTCGAATGGACGGTAGTTCTTCCGGCAATTAATATAATTTTGTCTTATTTGTCAATTCGAGCAATCGGAAAAGATGAAACGTTGGTTAGAGCAACCGACAGGTTACGATAAAAAGTGATAAATGATTAGTGATAAGTGATTAATGCGAATCAAGAGTTGGAAAATATGTGCCGTTAGGCACAAAATATTGGTAGAATATTTTCGTTATGAGTTTTTTGGAGAATGAGATCATTAAATTAAGGGCTTTGGAACCAGAAGACCTTGATTTGCTGTATCAATGGGAAAACGACGGACTTTTTTGGTCTGTGGGAAACACATTGACTCCTTATTCCCGCTTTATTCTTCGGCAATATATGGAGTCGCAAGCAGAGGATTTATATGCCTCCAAGCAATTGCGGCTGATGATTGTTTTAAAAAAAGAGAAAAAAACTATCGGGACGTTGGATATGTTCGATTTTGATCCATATCACAACCGGGCAGGTATCGGCATTTTGATTGATCCTTCCTGTCAAGACAGGGGATTCGGATCTCAGGCGTTAGAGCTATTTATCCAATACGCTTTCAATTTTTTAAAATTAAAGCAATTATACTGCAATGTTGCAGAAGATAATGCTGACAGCCTTGCCCTTTTTCAAAAGCAAGGTTTTCAAATTTCCGGCAAATTAAATTCATGGTTGAAAACACCTGACGGCTGGAAAAATAATTATATATTGCAACTAATTAATTCTTAATTATTTTGATGAATACTCCAATTGATTACGAAGTGGTTAAGTCTGTGATAGACAGTTTTAATCTTCCGGATTTTAAAAAAGCAACCATTCGCGAGATCGTAGCAATCACGAGCGAAGTGGAAAAAAGAACCGGTAAAAAGTATGTCCGAATGGAAATGGGAGTTCCCGGATTAGCTCCTGAGGCTATCGGAGTGGAAGCCGAAGTTCAGGCGTTGAAAAACGGCGTAGCTTCCAAATATCCGATGTTAGACGGATTGCCTGATTTGAAACAGGAAGCGTCCCGTTTTATCAAAGCATTTATAGATGTGGATGTATTGCCTCAAGATTGTGTTCCCGTATCCGGCTCCATGCAAGGAACGTATGCCTCTTTTTTGGTATCGGGACAGTGTGACCTGAAGAAAAATACGGTACTTTTCATCGACCCCGGATTTCCTGTTCAGAAAAACCAGCTTGTCACGCTGGGAATGAAATATAAATCGTTCGATATGTACGATTACCGGGGTGAAAAATTAGTAGCAAAAGTGGAGAGCTACCTGAAAGAAGGAGATATTTGCAATATCGTCTATTCCAATCCCAATAATCCTTCCTGGGTGTGCCTTACCGAAAATGAACTGAAAGGCATCGGCGAATTAGCCACTAAATATGATGCGATTGTGATGGAAGACTTGGCTTATTTTGCCATGGATTTCCGTAAAGATTTAAGTACGCCTTTCCAACCTCCGTTCCAGCCGTCGGTTGCCAACTATACGGATAATTATATTCTGCTGATTTCAGGTTCCAAAGCATTTAGTTATGCCGGTCAGCGTATTGGTGTTGCAGCTATTTCAAATAAACTGTATAAACGTTCATTTGACGGATTGCGGGAGCGTTATGGGGTAGGTGAGTTTGGCAATGTATTTGTCAATCGCGTGCTTTATTGCCTTTCGTCGGGAACGGCGCATTCTGTCCAATATGCCATGGCAGCCATGTTTAAAGCAGCTTCCGATGGTAAGTTTAATTTTCTTGCCAGTGTTCAGGAATACGGACGCAGAGCGGCAAAGTTGAAACGGATCTTCCTCCGTTACGGATTTGAAATTGTTTATGACAACGACATTGACCAACCGGTTGGCGATGGTTTTTATTTTACGGTCAGATATCCGGGAATGAGTGGAGGGGAGTTGATGCAGGAGCTTCTTTTCTATGGCGTGAGCGCTATTTCTCTTGGTACGACGGGAAGTCTGCAAGAGGGAATCCGCGCTTGTACTTCGTTTATTCAAGATAATCAATATGAAGAATTGGAAGAGCGGTTAAAGGCATTCCAAAAAAATCATAAAATAAATTAAGAATAAATTAAATCTTTTTATTATATTTGTAAGTTAGAGTCTTCTGAATAATGTCGTTCGGAAAGGCGAAGCTTTGGAAAAAGGTTGATTTTTTGACGAAATAATTGATTTAAATATAAAGTAGTTTGGTGAAAAAAATATTTAACAAGAAATCTGTAATTGAAGCTGGCTGGGATACGGAAATAAAGCCGCGAACGGGTTTATTTGATGTGAATTTTAGGGAAATATGGCGGTATCGTGATTTATTACAATTGTTTGTAAAACGGGATATTATTACCCAATACAAACAAACTATTCTAGGACCGGCATGGTTTGTAATTCAGCCTATTATGACCACCATAATGTATATGTTTGTATTTGGTGGAATTGCTAAAATTGAAGTAAGCCAGGTAGTTCCACAGGCTCTTTTTTACTTGGCGGGAATTACTATGTGGAACTATTTTTCTGATTGTTTGAATAAAACATCAAATACTTTTACCTCTAATGCCGGCATTTTTGGCAAAGTGTATTTTCCACGCTTAATAATGCCATTGTCGGTAGTTGGTTCTAATTTGATTCGATTTGCCATTCAAATGGGTTTGTTTATTATTGTATATTTGTTTTTTGTTGTTGTTAAAGGCTCGGCGGTTTCTCCTAATTGGTATTTGTGTTTGTTACCTCTTCTGATATTGATGATGGCAGGTTTGGCTCTTGCTTTTGGAATTTTAATATCCTCAATGACAACAAAATACAGAGATTTGACAGTATTGTTTAGTTTTTTTGTGCAATTATGGATGTATGCCACGCCGATAATTTATCCTTTGAGTTGGATAACATCTCCCAAGAAACAACTGATTATGACATTAAATCCCTTGACATCTATTATTGAGACATTCAAATACGGCGTTTTGGGTGAAGGTACTTTCAGTTGGTGGTCGTTGGGCTATAGTTTTGGATTTATGGTTGTGTTGATGGGGATTGGTATTGTGGTATTCAATAAGGTGCAGAGGAGTTTTATGGATACTGTCTGATAAATTTATTGTATGTGTTGTTCCAACATGTTTTATGTTACATGTTTTATGTCGAAAATATTACATGTTTTATGTTACATGTTTCATGTTTTTTTATAACTTTGTCGCGATATTATTTATTGATAAATGTTGCGTGAAAAATGAAAATAGAAAAATCAGATAATCCGTTCTTAGTAGCGGGATACAGTACGCCTGAGTACTTTTGTGACAGGGAAAAGGAGACCGAAAAAATTATTTCGGCATTGTGCAACGATAGGAATATTTCACTAATCAGCCCGCGTCGTTTTGGTAAAACAGGGTTGATACATCACGTTTTTTACAACCTTAAATATGAAAAAAGTGATGTTTTTTGCTTCTATTTTGATGTTTTTTCTACTCAAAACCTACATGAATTTGTGCAAGTTTTCGGAAAAACAGTGTTAGGAAAGTTGGATAACTACTCGCAAAAAACCTTTAAACGCATTTCGGAATTTTTCAAAAGTTTTCGTCCGACTATTTCGCTTGATTCGCTGACGGGAGCGCCTGAAATTTCTTTTGATATCAAACCCGAAGAGGCGCAAGCCGGTTTGCAAGAGATTTTCAACTATCTGAAAAATAGCGGAAAACGCTGCTATATTTCTATCGACGAGTTTCAACAGATTACCGAATACCCGGAAAAAGGTGTTGAGGCGCTGTTACGGTCGTATGTACAATTTGCTGAAAATGTGAAATTTATTTTTTCAGGCAGTAAAAAACATTTGATGGATGCCATGTTTTCATCGGTAAATCGCCCGTTTTATCAAAGTACGCAAAAAATTAATCTGCGTGAAATCCCGATGGAGACGTACAGCGTTTTTGCACAAAACCATTTTGCCAAAAAGGGAAAAAACCTGCCGCCGACGCTTTTTGAAACAATTTATAATCTTGTGTTGGGGCATACATGGTATATTCAACTGATATTAAATCAGTTATATTCATTGCCTCAAAAAAAATATTCGGAAACAGATCTGAATAGAATAGTAGCTGATGTATTGGAAGAAGAAAATGCGACCTATAAAACCTACTGCGAATTGCTGACAAAAGGGCAATTACGGGTGTTGACGGCAGTGGCGAAAGAGCGTAAAATAGCTACGATTACTCATTCCGATTTTTTGAAGAAATATAATCTTAGCGCCGCAAGTAGCATAAAATTGGCAATTAATTCACTTGTTGACAAATCGCTGATACTCAAAGATGAAAATGGTAATTATTTTGTTTATGACCGTTTTTTTTCGCTTTGGTTGGAACGGACATAAGTAAACAATATCGCGTTGTGAGTAAAATAACAAATGAGATTTAAAATATTTATAAGCAGTGTACAATCGGAATTTGCCAATGAAAGAAATTTGTTGGCAGAATTTCTTGTTGCTGATGCTTTGCTTGGTAAATTCTTTGATGTCTTTCTGTTTGAAAATCTTCCGGCTCTTAATTGTGACGCAGGAAAAGTTTATTTGGACGAAGTGAAGTAATGTGACATTTATATCGGTTTATTTGGTAAAGAATATGGATATGAAGATGCAGACGGCATTTCTCCAACTGAAAAGGAATTTTACTGTGCAACTGAAAATCATAAAATAAAACTGATTCTTCTTACTAATCACAAAAACGAAGAGCGACACCCGAAAGAGCTTCAACTCATAAAAAAGGCGGAACAATTTGTTGTGCGGAAAAAGTTTTCAAATGATTTGGAATTGAAAACGGCTATTTACAATTCACTTGTGCGATTTTTGGAAGAAAACGAATATATCCGCACGTTGCCTTTTGATGTTACGTTTAACCGTTACGCTACTTTCGATGATTTGGATGAAGAAAAAATCAGGAATTTTGTTTACATTGCACACAGGAAAAGAGCGTTTCCATTTACTTCTGATGCCGATACAAAAACAATATTGACACACTTGAACTTAATAGAGAATGATAGAATTACCAATGCTGCAATATTGCTTTTCGGAAAAAAACCTCAAAAGTTTTTCATTAGTTCCGAAGTAAAGTGCGCTCATTTTCACGGTTATGATATGGTAAAACCTATTCCCAACTATCAAGTTTATAAAGGAGATGTTTTCCAACTGATAACCCAAGCTGTCAACTTTGTACTCTCTAATATTACTGTTTCTACCGGTGTGCGAGATAAGGGCGTAGAAGTTGATGTTGAATACGAGTTGCCTGTGGCTGCAATAGTAAATGCCGTTGCTCATCGTGATTATACAAGCAATGCAAGCGTACAGGTAATGCTTTTCAAAGACCGTCTTGAAGTTTGGAATCCGGGACATTTACCGTTTGGAATGACTGTTGCCAAACTCAAGCAAAAACACACTTCAATTCCGGTCAATCCGTTGATAGCCGAACCTCTCTATTTGGCAGGAACGATTGAGCGAATGGGAACCGGAAGAGAAGATATTATTAAAAAATGTAAAAAAGCAGGTTTGAGAACACCTGAATTCGTCGAAGAAGAAAATTTTAGTGTGATTTTATGGCGAAATGAACAATTTACAGAAGTCACTGAAAAGGTCACTGAAAATCAACAAAAAATTCTGAATAATATATTTAACAATCAATATATAACGGCTGAAGAATTAGCATCTATTGTAGGAATATCTGCAAGGAAAATAAAAGAAAATCTTTCCAAACTCAAATCTCGTGGATTTCTTGAACGCATTGGTCCCGACAAAGGCGGCTATTGGAAGATTACCAACCAAGAATTATAATGAATTAAACGAAATGAATGGCAACAGCAATAAAATTTGAAAACATAAGCAAACAATACCGCTTAGGCTTAGTCTCCACCCGCACCATAAGCCACGACTTGAACCGATGGTGGCAGGTGAGTGTGCGCGGCAAGGAAGACCCTTACCTGAAAATCGGTGAAGTGAACGACCGCGCTACCAAAGGCACAAGCGAGTATGTGTGGGCATTGCGCGACATCAGTTTTGAGGTAGAGCAAGGCGATGTGCTGGGTATTATCGGTAAAAACGGCGCAGGGAAATCGACATTATTAAAAATCCTCTCGAAAGTTACTACACCTACCACTGGCTCTATCAAAGCTCGCGGGCGGATAGCTTCATTGCTTGAAGTAGGCACCGGCTTTCATCCTGAAATGACGGGGCGGGAAAATATTTATATGAATGGGGCTATCTTGGGAATGACTAAGCCGGAAATAGCTCGAAAATTAGATGAAATTGTTGATTTCTCCGGTGTAGAACGTTATTTGGATACACCAACAAAACGCTATTCTTCGGGTATGACCGTACGGCTTGGTTTTGCCATTGCGGCGCATCTTGACCCGGAAATTCTTGTAGTAGATGAAGTACTTGCTGTGGGTGATGCGGAATTTCAGAAAAAGGCGATTGGGAAAATGCAGGATGTGTCGAAAGGAGAGGGGAGGACGGTGTTGTTTGTGAGTCATCAGTTGAATTCTATTAGCGCATTATGTAATAGATGTGTTTTAATGGAAGATGGAACAGTTTCTGACATTGGTGAAGCAAATTTCATTGTTTCGAAGTATTTGAACCAATCCAATTATAATTTTTCTAATGTAAGTGTATGGACAAATTCCGGTAATGAACATGTTTTTTCGTATTTTATGCCCAAAAGAATGTATATACTTGATGAAGTTATGAAACAAAAGTCGGGTTTTAAAAATGATGAAAAAATTGGAATTTGTATTGAAGGTGAAGTAGAAGAGATGCATAGTGGTTTTAATATTGGCTTTGCCTTGTATAATTCGGCTAACACACTCCTTTATTGGTCATTGAATACGGATTCGATAGTATCAAATGACTATATTGATATTAAAAATGGTTATAACAAAATTATTATGTGGATGGAACCACATTTCTTAAATGAAGGAGAATATAGAGTTGAGTTAATAGCATCTATTCATAATAACGAATGGTTGTGCAAACCCGAAAGCAATTCTCCTAAATTATTTTTTACTATAAAAGGAGGATTAAGTGAATCTCCATTTTGGCAAGAAGCCAGACCAGGTTTATTAGCACCTGTAAATAAATTTGAAAGATTGAATGTGTAAATTATAAATATTATGGGAGTTGTAAATTTTTCAATACCAAAAGAATTAGTACTGTCAATAATTCGAAATACGGATATTGATAACTTTGTAGAAACTGGGACATATCTTGGACATACAACATTTTGGGCTGCTCATTATTTCAAAAAAGTATATACTATTGAAATAAGCCCAAAAATAAGTAAGCAAACAGCCTTAACTTCCGATTGTCCTAAAAATATTGACTTCATCGTCGGCGATAGTCGTTTAGAAATGCCAAAATTAGTACGCAATCTAAATGGACGTAGCTTTTTTTGGCTTGATGGGCATTGGTGTTCTGGTGCTGGAGGTAAAGATGCCGAATGTCCGTTGATGGATGAATTGAAAGCTATATCGGCATGTGAAAAACCTGTGATATTTATTGATGATGCTCGTTGTTTTTTGGGACCATTGCCGGCACCTCATAATTATGAAGATTGGCCAACGATAGATGAAATTTTTACTTTTTGTAAAAACCATTTTCCGAATAGTTATACTACTATTATTGACGATGTGATAATTTGTGTTCCGGAAGAAGTGAAACCCTCTGTTTATAACTATTGGCAAACGACGTTTGCAAAGCGATATAATCAACTTGTTGCTATTATTCCCCCAAAAAGTTTTTTTGAGCGTGAAGTTACTAAAATATATAGTTTTTTGAAAAAAAGATTATGCAGTAAAAATAAAAAAGAACTTTCTACCACCGAGATTGTTGAGATGCAAAAAAGAATGTGTATAGAAAGAAATAAATGGCTTCAGGATAAGGATATACAGTCAATTCTTGATATTGGTGCGAATACAGGACAATTTGCCCAAAAAGCCAGATGGTTGTTTCCTGATGCAAAAATATATTCTTTTGAACCAATACTTTCTGTATATGAGAAATTGAAAGAAAATTTTGTCGGAGATGTAAACTTTGAAGCATATAATACAGCTTTAGGAGAAGAAGAAGGATTAGTTACTTTTTTTCAAAATGAATTTTCAGACTCATCCAGTTTGTTGAAGATGAAAAATATACATAAAGAAAACTTCCCATTTACTCAAAATGAATCAAAAATAAATGTCAATATCACGACTTTGGATAAAATCCTGCATGACAAGCAAATAGGACATCCATATTTGGTAAAAATTGATGTTCAGGGATTTGAGGAAAAAGTTATTAACGGAGGAAAAAGTATTGTTGAGAACGCAGATTATATTATAACAGAAGTATCTTATGTAGAATTGTATGAAGGGCAACCGCTATTTGATGTTATATATGCTAAACTAACAGGAATGGGGTTTCAGTATATTGGGAATTTTGAGCAATTACTTTCTCCTAAAAATAATGAAATATTACAAGCAGATGCCATATTCAAAAAAGTAAAAAAATAATGCCGTTTTTCTCAATCATAATACCAACATACAACTCCGAAAAAACATTAAAACAATGTTTAGAAAGCGTAGTCAATCAAAGTTTTACGAATTTTGAAGCTTTGATTATGGATGGTGTTTCAACAGATAAAACATTGGAAATTGCAGAAAATTCTAATGACTATAGAATTAGAATTTTTTCCGAGAAAGATAAGGGAATTTATGATGCAATGAACAAAGGTATAAAATTGGCAAAGGGGGAATGGTTGTATTTCTTAGGTAGTGATGATGAGTTATATAATTTAGACGTTTTATGTAAAATATATGAATATATTGAAAAAAGCAATATAGATATAATCTATGGTAATGTTTATAGCACACTATTTGGTGGGATTTATGATGGCGTTTTTACAAGAGAAAAGATAGAAAACAAAAATATATGTCATCAGGCAATGTTTTTCAACAAAAAAGTTTTTAAAAAAACAGGAAAATTTGACTTGAAATATAAAGCATATGCCGATTGGGATCATAATTTAAAATGTTTCTTTTCTTCAAGGATAAAAAACATGTATGTTAACGAGGTAATTGCAAATTATGCTGATGGCGGGTATAGTTCTATATTTGGAGATAATGAATTTGCAAAAATAAAATCATGGAAAATAATTGTTTTAAAAAAAGAAGAATTATTTTTCATAACTAAATTGAAAAGGATATACCAAGAATTTCGGAGAAGGAGGAAAGTATTTGATACATTTCAAGCAATTCAATTTTTGTTTTTAGAATCATATAAATTAATATTTTAGTTATGGTTTCTGTTATAATACCAAACAATATAGTTATTAATTAAAAATTTCCAAACAAAAGTATGATATATAAAAAACTCTCAATCATAACAGTCAATCTCAACAACACTGAAGGCTTACGCAAAACTATAGAAAGCGTTGTTTATCAAACTTTCACCGATTTTGAATATATCATTATTGATGGTGGAAGTACAGATGAAAGTGTGGAGATTATCAAACAGTATGCCGATAAAATTACTTATTGGGTAAGTGAGTCCGATAAGGGAATCTATAATGCAATGAATAAAGGAATTTTGCAGGCAAAAGGAGAGTATTGTTTGTTTTTGAATAGCGGAGATTATTTAGTTGATGAGAATGTATTAGAAAATATGTTTAGTTTGGATTTTAAGGAAGATATTGTTTATGGGAATAGAATAAATATTTATGAGAACGCAACCCGGAAAGAGGTAAAATTTCCTGATAAGTTGAAATTTAGTTTTTTCTTTAAGGGCGCATTACCTCATCAGGCAACTTTTTTTAAAAAATATTTATTTGATGAAATAGGCGGTTATGCTGAAAATTATAAATATGCCTCTGATTGGTTGTTTTATATGTTGGCATTTATTAAGTACAAAAGTTCGTATAGATATATTGGTAAAAATATAGTCTATTTTGATTGTACAGGGATATCAAGTGATGTTAATAATAGAAATGAAATGTTTGCAGAGCGTGAGTACATTTTAAAAAAGGAATTTCCATTATTATATGATGATTATGAGGAGTTAATTAAAATGCGTCCTCTTTTTGATAAAAGAGCCGCCAAAATAGGAAAAATTATATTGAAACCATATAGATTTATTTCAAGATTATTAAAGAATGCTATTTAACTCTTTTGAATTTGCCATATTTCTTCCCATAGTATTTATACTATATTGGATGTTGAAAAAAAATGTAAAAACTCAAAACATTTTTTTACTCGCAGCCAGTTATTTTTTCTATGCTTGGTGGGATTGGCGTTATTTGTCACTAATAGTGTTTTGTTCAATAATCAATTATCTGGGAGGATTATTGATGATGAGAACAGACGAGCAAAAGCGACGAAGATTTATTTTGACTATTTGTTGTTTGGTTTCGCTTGGAGTTTTAGGTATCTTTAAATATTATGATTTTTTTGTAACATCTTTTGTAGAAGCATTTGCGACATTAGGAATTCATTTGCACGCAAAAACATTGCATTTGATCCTGCCTGTAGGAATAAGTTTCTACACATTTCATACATTAAGCTACACAATTGATGTTTATCGCCGAAATTTTGAGCCGACAAAGAATATTGTTTCGTTTTTTCTCTTTGTAAGTATATTTCCGTTAGCCATGGCTGGACCTATTGAGCGGGCAACTAATTTATTGCCGCAAATCTATAAGTCACGAGTTTTTAATTACAATCAAGCTGTTGATGGTTTGCGTCAAATATTATGGGGGCTATTTGCGAAAGTAGTTATTGCGGACAACTGTGGAGTCTGTGTCAATCATGTTTTTGATAATTATCCGGCACAAAGCGGCAGTACATTATTATTGGGAGCAATATTTTTTGCGTTCCAGATTTACGGCGATTTTTCAGGATACTCGAATATGGCGATAGGAATTGGTAAACTTTTAGGGTTCAATTTCTTGCGCAATTTCAATTTTCCCTATTTTTCGCGTGACATTGCCGAATTTTGGCGACGTTGGCATATTTCACTCACTACTTGGTTTCGCGATTATTTGTACATTCCGCTGGGAGGGAGTCGTGTTGGTAAGTGGAAAGTTGTACGCAATACCTTTATTATTTACTTGGTAAGTGGCTTTTGGCACGGTGCAAATTGGACATTTATTGCATGGGGATTGTTTCATGCTTTGTTGTTCGTTCCTTTGATACTCACAGGAAAAAATCGGAAATACACAAATGCTGTTGCCGAAAATAGATTGCTGCCGAGCTTTAAAGAATTCATTCAAATAAGCATGACTTTCGGTTTGGTAGTTATTGGCTGGGTGTTTTTTAGGGCGGAAACAATTGGCGATGCAGTGGGATATATAGGAGGAATTTTTGATGAAAGTTTATTTTCAGTGCCGGTCTTAAATTTTACTTTTTCGAGAAGAATAATCCCTTTTGCAGCATTAGGAATATTTGTTTGTTTGTTTGTGGAATGGCGAAATAGAAATTGTGCTTACGGATTAGAAAAAATGCCTAAATCTATATTTTGGCGTTGGTCAAGTTATGCGATATTAAGTTGGCTTATTGTGCAAAATTTTGGCTCTGACCAACCTTTTATTTATTTTCAATTTTAGTGATGAAAAAGTTTTTGATACAATTTGCGCTTTATGCATTACTTTTTTTAGTATTGAATGTCATTCTATATGGGATTTCATACTATATACTTAATAAAGCATTATTTAAATTACCTGAAAGTAAAACTGTTTTAGTTATTGGCGATTCTACAACAGAATGTGCGGTTAATGATACTATCTTTAGTGCTTCGGAGAATGTATCACAGAGTGGAACTGCATATATTTACAGTTATGTCAAATTAAACCGTTTTTTGGAAGAGAACAAACATATAAAATTAGTTTTATTATCAATTCATGCAGGGACATTAATGGCTGATGATTGGGTTTATGGTGCAACTTCTCTAAATGAAAAGGCGCCACAATATGTTTATCTTTTTGGAAAAGATGAATATTGTACTTTAGGCAAGAAGTCCGCTTTTTACAGCGGGATGTTAAAAATGCCATTGACAGAAATAAATACCATTACAAAATCTATTTTGAGGAATATTATTACATATAAAGATTTACGTATAGGGAAATATCGAAAACTGGAAGGAACACACTTGAATAATCAAACAGGAAATGTACATAGTGCAGTTTTTGAAGAGAATAAACTATCCACGCCTCAAGTTGTTTATCTAAAAAAAATAATTGACCTTTGTAAAGAGAAAAATGTGGAAGTAGTTTTGATAACGACACCGATGTATGGAGCAAAACCAAATGACCGATTAAACAGGTATTTGAATAAAAATTTTCAAGATATAACCTACTTAGATTACAGTGCAAAGAATTTTCCCGATGAATACTATTTTGATGTAGATCATTTGAATTATAAAGGGGCGGAGATTTTCTCAAAGGAAATAATGATGGACATTGATACGCTTTTTAGTGAGAAATAAATTGTAAAGAATTTTTACATGAAGAAACTATATTTGATATTGAATTTATACAGACTTTTTCCTTTATATGTTTTTGTTAATTTAACAAAACGGGGGGGGGGGGGGGAAAAAAAAGCGAGCGTTTGTTGGGGATATTGGAAGACGTCCCTATTAAATAATATTTTTCTTGACAAAATATTGATTTTTGGTTGCTTCGTGGAATTTTTCACACTATCCAAAGGACGCAAGGACGCATCAGCTTTGTTCACAAGGTTGTATGAACCCCCAAAAAATGATA
>Ga0123353_10000502_pt1 | contig 48567 bp, 40 predicted proteins | sample TergutLab28metaG_3_FD_92763 | JGI IMG/M metagenome (GOLD analysis project Ga0123353, IMG submission 92763) | Labiotermes labralis P3 segment gut microbial communities from Petit-Saut dam, French Guiana - Lab288 P3 | ecosystem: Host-associated > Arthropoda: Insects > Digestive system > Gut ... | reverse complement strand
GCCCCTGAAGGTGCCGACAAGCTGCCAATGCTCCAAAGCGGCGCCGTCCATAGAATTCCAGTTCATATCGCCGCGCAGCCGGTGGTCGCTGCCCGGCCAGGCAGCGCTGTCCAGCGGGAGCCCCGTCTCGTCGCCGTAATAAATCTGCACCGCGCCGGGCAGCAGCAGCAGTCCCGAGCCGATGGCGATGCGGTCGCCGGATGCGCGGACGGTATCGTGAGAGGAGACATAGGACAGCACGTTAAAGCCGGCCGTAGTATTGATGCTGGTGGCGTAGCGCGCGTGCGTGCCGGCGACATTGCTCGCGGACAAGAGGCCCGCGCCCTGCGTCTCAAAGTTGATCATGGAGTCAAAGCCGCCCTGCGTGAAGTGGCGGTCCTTGCCCGAGCCGATGTTCCAATTCCAAGTCTCGCCCGTCATCCAGAAATCCAGATCGTCCAGCTTCTTGGTGGGATTTTGGCCCTTCCAGTACCGCAGTGCTTCCACGCACTCGTCCTTTAACGCTTTCCAGGCCGCCATTTCGATATGCTTGGCCGTGTCACAGCGGAAACCGTCGATGCCGTATTCCCGCACCCATTCGGAGAGCCAGGCGACGAGGTGGTTCGTCACCGTTTTGGGCCGTCCGGTGCGGGTAAAGAATGCGTTCAGCTTATCCGTTTCCTGGGTCAGCCGCCCTTCCTTGGTCCACTTGTTCTGCAGCAGGACCGGCACGCTGACCGTATTGGTCGTCTCCGTTTTGAAGTCGGGAAGGTTGGACAGGCACATCGTCTCGTCCGTGCTGCCCGGCCCGTCATAACTGGGCGGCTTGCGGCCGTCATCCGCGCCGCTGACGCGCACCCAATCCCTGCCCCACCAGTTGCTCCAGCCCGTGTCGGTGGAGTAATTGATATGGTTGGTATAGGTGTTCAAGTTTGGCTTGTAGGAATAATAATGGGATTGCCAGCTGCCGTTAAAGGAGCCGAAGCCGTATTCATCCATGTCCTTTAGGGTGACGTAGCCCGCGTGGTTCATCACGACGTCCAGCACGATACGGATGCCGTACTCATGCGCCGTGTCGACCATGGTCTTGAATTCCGCCTTGGTGCCGAAGTTGGCGTCGGGCTGCGTGTAATCCAAGGCATAGTAGCCATGATAGCCGAAGTGCGGGAAACAATCTCCGCCCCAGCCCGGCACATAGCCGTGGATCTGCTCATAGGGCGCGGAGAGCCAGATCGCGTTCACGCCCAGATCGGTGAAGTAACCTTCCTCGATTTTCTTGGTAATGCCTGCAAAGTCGCCGCCGTGGAAGGTGGCGCTGGGATCTATGCCCTGCACGACCTTTCCGCTTTGGTCCAGCCCGCGCCCGTAGGAATGGTCGTTGGCCGGATTGCCGTTATAGAAACGGTCGGTCAACAAAAAGTACACAGTGGCGTTGTCCCAGGAAAAGTCGGAGGGACTGCCCGCCGCTTGGGCGGTGGGCAAACCGTATGGCACAAAGGCCACCAGCAACGCAAAAATCAGTAGTGCGGATATGAGCTTTTTCTTCATTCCAGCTACCTCCCCAGTTTATTCTTTTTTATTTTAGCACATCTCCCACAGAACTGACAAGAAAAACCCGTATTGTTTACAAAACAGGATAAAAAAACCAGTGTCCGGCGTCTATCCGGGCGCCGGGGGCAATAGAAAGGAAGGCATGCCGGACGGGCGCGCCTTTTGAATGATGGGTTTTTGGTATCCGCTTACTCGTCACCCTCCTGTTCGTCAACATTCGGACCAAAAACCAGGTCTCCACCGTCCGCAGTTGCGTACATCATCTCCGTTTTCTGCTGTACTTTCTGCAAACGTTCGATTACGTTCGCTACCTCTACGAAAAGTTCATAATACATTTCTTTATAGTCCGCCATATCTGCCTCCCATTTGCCATATATTGCAAACATTGTATCACATCTTTTTGCTTTTTGCCACATATACCAAACAATAATTTGCGATATATAGCAAGCTGTTGAAGAAAAGAGGTGCGGACATGGATACAAGGCAGGCTGTGGCAAATAGAATTGAGGCGTTGTGCAAGGAGCGCGGCATTACCATCAATGGGTTAAGTTATATTGCGGGCGTTTCCAATTCCACGATAAAGGGGATATTTTACAAAAGAAGTAAAAACCCGGGCGTTGCTACGATCAAAAAACTCTGCGACGGGTTTGGGATCACGCTGGGCGAGTTTTTTAATACCCCCGCGTTTGACGCTCTGGAGCAGGAAGTGAAGTGATTGCTTTGCTTGGAAAACGGATAAAACAAATGCGGATCGCTGCCGGTTTCAGTCAGGCCGAACTCGCTGCAAGGCTGGGGATCGCGCAAACTACCTTAAGCGGATATGAAACGGGCTACAGTATGCCCAATTATGATGTGGTAGAGCGGCTCGCGAAGATTTGTGAGTTTGACGTTATCTTTCTGGATAAAAACAGCGCGGAAAAGATTTGATATTGGCGGGCGATTGATAATCGCCCCTACGCGGCGAGAGCAAGCCCCCGCCCTACGATACCAAAACCCAAAATAATCCGTGGACAAGAGCGACAGACCACCCAACCCAGCATCCCAGACCGTATACTGGATTGCTGTGTCGGGGCCCGGGCGCGGTCGCAGTCCACACCTCTCGGTATTTTCTGGCCGTCCCGCGCCCAGTGTACGGCCTGGGTGCGAGACAAGAAAATGCCGCAAAGCCAACCGTCAAAATGACCGCAGTCATTTTGACGAAGCGAAGCGCCGGACGCGAAACACCGTCATCGGGGGACTCCAATGACGGCGTTTCGCGGATTATGAGGTTGGGGCATTCCTGCGGGGGACGGGGCTTCCCCCGCAAGCCTTTTGTGCAATGTACAAATTACAATGTACAATGTACAATTATTGTGAAAACAGCTCTGCTGTTTTTTCCTTACAGCCTGGAATCTGGAATCTGGAATCTGGAATCTGGAGTCTGGAATCTGGAGTCTGGAATCTGGAGTCTGGAATCTGGCGTCTGGAATCTGGCGTCTGGAATCTGGCGTCTGGAATCTATCCTGCCTTGCGCGCCTGTTCCTCCATCAGCAGCTTGTCCGCGACCAGGGCGATGAACTCGCCGTTGGTCGGCTTGTCGTTCTTGCCGTAGATGTTGTAGCCAAAGAGCGCGTTGAGGTTTTCGATCTTGCCGCGCGTCCAGGCGACCTCGATGGCGTGGCGGATGGCGCGCTCGACCTTGCTGGCGCTGGTGTTGAACCGCTTGGCAATGCCCGGGTACAGCTCCTTGGTGATCCGGTTGATCAGCTCGCAGTCGCGGTAGACCATTTTGATCCCCTCGCGCAGGTAGTGATAGCCCTTGATATGCGCCGGAATACCCGCGACCAAAAAGATGGCGGTCACCTTCTCGTCGAAGGACTTGGGCGCCTGTGCATAGGGCAGGACCCCGCCCTTTATTTGCTCGTTGTCGAGCATTTGCACCAAACGCTGGTAGAGCATATCCGGCTCCACCGGCTTGACCATATAATAGCGCGCGCCCATCGCGCAGCAGCGGCGGACCATCGTCTCGTTGCGCAGCGCGGAGATGACGACCACGGCGGGCGCGGCCGCGCCGCAGAGCAGGGGGACCTGCTCCAACACGGACAGCCCGTCCATGTTCGGCATGATCAGATCCAGGGTCATGACATCGTACTGCTTGTCCCGCAAACGCGCGATGGCCTCCTTGCCGTCCGCGGCCATATCGACCTCCGCGATCTGTTCCTGTGAAATCAAATAGCCTCTCATCATCTCGGCATAGGGCGCGTTGTCGTCCACCAGCAATACTTTATATTTCTGCATTTATCTCTTCCTCCATCACGCCCCCGGCGCACTTTCAACCTGGGCACAGTATAACATCGGCGGGGCAAATCCGTTAGAGTGCGTTTTTCTCGAATAAGAGCGAATGTGAGCAGTGGACAGTGGACAGTGGACAGTGGGCAGTGTGTGGATAAGATAAAAACAGGCTGTATTTTCCTTATACATTATGTCAATAGTGTGATAGAATAACACATTAGAGGGTTTTTATGAGAAACAGAAAAAAACAACAACGTGTCCCGGGGTTCTTTCTTATCGCGCTTTCGCTGGCGGTTGGGGTTGGATTGGGCCTTCTTGCGATAAGTCTTTTGGGCGAACCCAAGCCGGAAGTACCCGAAACGCAGGCCACCGCGCGACCGGCGGAGCGGGTCGGGATCGAGACGCGCCCGTCGCAGGATTCCCCGCAGGCGCAAACCGCGCCGTCCGCCCTGCCCACGCCGGAACCGACGCCCGAGACAGAAATGCCGCTGCCCGCGCCGATCGACGGCACGCGGCCCAGCGACTTCGGGTTTGAGACCAAGATCAGTGTGGACGGGGCAGAGGTTGGGGCCTACACCCGTCCGGAGAGCATTCATTTCGGCGCGCCGGACGGTTATACGGCCCTGGCGGGGGTTACGACTTTTCGCGGCAATAACTACCGCAATATGTCCTCTTTCGGCACAGTCGAGGTCACGCAGAAAAAGCTGAGCCTGGTTTGGGAGACCAATACCTCGGGCATGGCGCGCTGGACGGGCAGCGGCTGGACGGGCCAGCCGATCCTGGTACAGTGGCCGGAGGAGACGCGGCGGCAAATGAACCTGGAACCCGATAAGAAAAACAAGGACGGGCTGGTCGAAGTCATCTACGCGCTGATGGACGGCTACGCCTACTTCTTGGATCTGGCCGACGGCAAGCCGACCCGCCCCAAGCTGAAGATCGACGTCTACCAAAGTCGGGGCAACAACTATGACCGCGACCATATGGGCGGCTTTACCGTGGATTCGCGCGGCTATCCGTTGCTGTATGTCGGCTCGGGCGGCGACGACACGCCGGGCAAGAAGGCGGACTCCCGCTTTTGTATCTATTCCTTAATCGACCAGCAGCTGCTCTATGAGTTCGGACGCAAGAACAAGTTTGCCTTCCGCAACTGGACGGGCTGGGACTGCGCGCCGCTCGTCGACACGGGCACCGACACGCTGATCACCTGCGGCGAGGACGGCGTGATCTATACCGTCAAACTAAACAGCCACTACGATCCCGCTGCGGGCACGGTGAGCATCGCGCCCTCCGATATGGTGCAGATGGCCTATACGACGGAGCGCTCGCGCAAGCACGGGATTAAGAAGTTTTGGCTGGGCATTGAGAGCAGCAGCGTGATCTGGAAACACTTTCTATATGTCGCGGACAACGGCGGGCACCTGATGTGCGTGGATCTGAACACCATGCAGGTCGTTTGGGTGCAGGACACGTTGGACGACACGAACAGCACGCCCGTGCTGGAGATCGAACCGGACGGGCGGGGCTATCTGTATATCTCGACCTCCTTCCACGGCGGCTGGCGGGCGGCGATGGACAAGACCGCGCCGATCCCGATCTGGAAGATCGATGCCTCGACGGGCGAGGTGATCTGGCGCACGGACTACACCTGCTACACGGCGGAGGGCATTTCGGGCGGGTCGCAGGCCACCGCGCTGGTGGGGCAGGGAAACATCTCCGATTTGGTCATCATGCCGCTGGCGCGCACGCCGGGCAAGGGCACGGGCCTGCTCGTCGCGCTGGACAAACAGACGGGCCGCGAGGTATGGAACTTTGACTTGGGCGGGTTCACCTGGTCCTCCACGGCCGCGATCTATACGGAGGACGGCACGGCCTATCTGATCCAATGCAATACGAACGGCTGGATGTATCTCTTAGACGGCAAGACGGGCGTGCTGCTCGATAAGATCCGCCTGGGCGAGAAAGCGATCGAATCCACACCCGCCGCCTTTGGCGATATGATCGTCGTCGGCACGCGCGGGCAGAAGATTTACGGCGTCCGAATTACTTGATACGAACTGCTGAAAAAATATTCAGTGATAAAAACTGTAAATTATCTGAACTTCCTATTGCTTTTATGGGAAGACTCCTCTATAATGTTTCAAATATATATACAATGTATAAATGCTGCATAAGTAGGTGTTAAATGAATTCTTATTCCAATCGTGTCGGCGTGCTGGTGCCCGAAGTGCTGCTGCCCGCGCCCGAGATCGACGTTTCCAAATGGGCCGTCGTCGCTTGCGACCAGTTCACCGCAGAGCCCGAGTACTGGGAGGCGGCGCGCGCGTTCATCGGCGACTCCCCTTCCACGCTGGACATCTTCCTGCCCGAGGCCTATTTGGGCAAACCCGACGAGGACGAACGGATTGCGGCGATCCGCGCCAATATGCGCGGCTTTGTGGCAAACGGCGTGCTTTGCAAGCAGCCGCAGGGCTTTGTGCTGGTGCGGCGCGAGGCGGCGGGCAATACTCGCTTGGGCCTGGTGTTGGCGCTGGACCTGGAGGAATACGACTACAGCAAGGGGTCGACGACTTTAATCCGCGCCACCGAGGGCACGATCGTCGACCGCATTCCGCCCCGACTGCGTATCCGCGCAGGCGCGACCGTCGAGCTGCCGCATATATTGGTATTGATCGACGATCCGGACCGGACCGTGATCGAGCCGCTTTACGCGGACGCGGCCGACCTGTCTCAGCTGTATGACGCCGACCTGATGATGGACGGCGGGCACGTGACCGGCTGGCTGGTGGACGATCCCGCGAAGATTCAAAACGTGCTGGACGCATTGACCGCGCTTGACGACCCCGCCGCCTTCGCCGAAAAATACGGCGACCGGCCGCCCATGCTCTTTGCGATGGGCGACGGCAACCACAGTTTCGCCACGGCAAAGGCCAACTGGGAACAGATCAAGCAGGGACTGTCCGCCGAGCAGCGCGAAACGCACCCCGCCCGCTGGGCGCTGGTCGAAGTCGAAAACGTGCACGATAAGGGCATTGTGTTCGAGCCCATTCACCGTGTGCTCTTTGGGGTAAACACCGACGACATCGTCCCCCGCTTACAGGCAAAATTAGCGGAACAAAATGGCGGTTGCGAAATCCAACGGGCCGCCGGGGGCGTCGGCCCCTACAGTCACGTCCTGCCGTTTGTAACGGATAAAGAATCCGGCGCGTTCGTTGTAACGGCGCCAACGCAGCAATTGGCGGTCGGCACCTTGCAGAACGCGATCGACGCGCTGCTGCCCGAGCTGTCGGGCAGTGAGGTGGACTATATCCACGGCGCGGATGTGGTGGAAAAGCTGGCCGCGCGCGGCGGGGCGATCGGGTTCACCTTGCCCGCCATGCGCAAGGACGAGTTCTTCCGCACCGTGGTGGTCGACGGCGCACTGCCGCGCAAGACCTTCTCCATGGGCGAAGCGAACGAGAAACGCTATTACCTGGAGTGCCGTTCGATTGAAGGATAAGTATTACAACCGTTCACGCGACCTTACAAATGTTCAAAAAAATTATTTTTCAAAAAAGTGTTGACATTTGTTAATGATTGGCGTAGAATATAGAAAGTGGGGGGTATAGCTATATCCCTTTGGAGTAGAAATTTATGTTACGCATGACCAAATTCGGCGGAAGCTCACTGGCCGACGCCAACCAATTTCATAAAGTAAAGGCCATTCTCGAGGCGGACAAGAGCCGCCAATTTGTGGTGCCCAGCGCGCCCGGCAAGCGGTTTTCGGCCGACGAGAAGATTACCGACCTGTTGTATCTCTGCCAAAGCAAACGGCAGGCGGGTGAGGACTTTGGCCCGACCTTTGACTTGATCCGCGAGCGGTATCTGGAGATCGAGTCTGATTTGGGCCTCAGCTGCGGCATGGATCGGGAATTGACCGCCATCGCCCGCGCCATTGAAAACAACGCCAGCGCGGACTACGCCGCCAGTCGGGGCGAGTATCTGAACGGCATTCTGCTCGCGGCCTTCTTGGGCTGGACCTTCATGGACGCGAACGAGCTGATTTGTTTCCACGACGACGGCACCTATGACGACGAGACCACGCAGCTTTGGTCGAGCGTGCTCGAGGGGCGCAGCGGCGTCGTGGTGCCCGGTTTTTATGGCCGCAAGCGCGACGGTTCGATCCGCACCTTCTCCCGCGGCGGCAGCGACATCACGGGCGCGATCATCGCGCGGGCCGTGCGCGCGGACGTGTATGAGAACTGGACGGACGTGTCGGGTTTTTTGATGGCCGACCCGCGCATTGTGGAGAATCCGCGCGTGATCGACACCGTCACCTATTCCGAGCTGCGCGAGCTGAGCTACATGGGCGCGACCGTGCTGCACGAGGACGCGATCTTCCCCGTGCGCAAAGCGAAGATCCCCATTCAGGTGCGCAACACAAACGAGCCCGAGGTCGCCGGCACCATGATCGTGCCGGACGCCAGAGCGGACAAAACGAACACGCGGCCGCTGACCGGTGTCGCCGGACGCAAAGGGTTCACGATCCTGACCGTCACGAAGGACAATATGCACAACGAGATCGGGTTCGGCTACCGCCTGCTGCGCGTGATCGCGCGCAACAACATCACCTTCGAGCACGTGCCCTCGGGCATTGACACCATGTCGCTCGTGGTGCACAACGCCCAGCTGGAGGGCAAGTTAGAAACCGTCTTAGATCAGATCCGGCGCGAGTGCGACGTGCGCCGCCCGATCGAGATCTCGACCGGCGTGGCCCTGATCGCCACAGTGGGCAAAGGCATGGTCCGCAGCAAGGGCGTCGCGGCCCGACTGTTTTCCGCGCTGTATGGGGCCGACGTGAACATCCGCGTGATCGACCAGGGCTCGTCCGAGATGAACATCATCGTGGGCGTAGAGGATAAGGACTTTGAAACCGCCATTCGGGCGATTTATAAGGCCTTCGCGTAACCAGGGATTCGGCGCGCGCTGGTGGAGCTGGAAGAGCTGTAGAATTTAAGCGTTTTGATTTTGAAGACCCGCGCCACGCGGGTCTTTTGTTGTCAAGCAACAACAACCGCATGTGCTCAAGTAGTAGGTGCATACTAACTGCTGATTAAAATATTGAAATCTTTGCGCTTCATTCCCTGTCCGGCTCAGGACAGTCTTCCCCCCTTGTAAACAATTAGTAAATCTGGCTCAACGCAGGGACGCAAACACTACATCTTGTGGTATAATCTATCCGGAATAAGCGGGCGAACACAGTTCGCCCCTACGCGGCAAACGGCGAACGCCCGCCCCCGCCCTACAGCTGAAAACTTCGGAGAAAAAGAATGTCCAACTACACTGTCAAAGATATCACCGTCATGGAGGGCCTTGAGGCCGTTCGCCGCAGGCCCGGTATGTACATTGGCTCGGTCGGGCCGCGCGGCCTGCACCATTTGCTTTGGGAGATCGTCGACAACGCGATCGACGAGGCCGCCAACGGCTATGCGAATGAGATTCTCGTCACCTTAAACCGCGACAACTCCGTCACGGTCACCGACAACGGGCGCGGCATTCCCGTCGGCATTCACGAAAAACTCGGCGTGTCGGGCGTGGAGGTCGTGTTCACCCAGCTGCACGCGGGCGGCAAGTTCGGCAACGAGGCCTATGGCTACTCGGGCGGCCTGCATGGCGTCGGCGCGTCCGTGGTCAACGCGCTCTCGCGCCGGCTCTCGGTCGAGGTCTATCACGAAAACCGCACCTATCGCCAGGAATTTGAAAGCGTGGAGGACGCGGACGGCAAGATCCACGCGGGCCAGCCCAAGGGCCCGCTGACCGAACTGGGCCGCTGCCGCAAGCAGGGCACGGTCGTGACCTTCCTGCCCGACGATCGCGTGTTCGAGACGCTGGAAATGCATTTTGACACCATCTCCCGCCGCCTGCGCGAGCTGGCCTATCTCAACCGTGGTGTAAAAATGGTGCTGGAAGACAACCGCGCGCGGGGGAACGGCAAGCGCGTCGAGTACCGTTTCGAGGGCGGGCTCTCTGACTTTGTCCGCTTTTTGGGCGGCGAAAACACAGCCCTCTACGACCCGCCGATTTATCTGAAAGGCGCGAGCGGCGACATACAGGTCGAGGTCGCATTCCAGCACAACGACAGCTATACGGACAACCTTTTCTCCTATGTGAACAACGTGCCCACCTCCGAGGGCGGCACGCATGAGACGGGCTTTAAGGCTGCCTTTACCAAGGTGATGAACGACTACTGCCGCAAGGCGGGCGCACTCAAAGACAAGGACGCGTCGCTGGCGGGCGAGGACTTCCGCGAGGGCATGACCGCTATTCTCTCGCTCAAAATGCGCAATGTGCAGTTCGAGGGTCAGACCAAGACCAAGCTGGGCAACACCGAGGCCCGCCCCGCTGTGGAGGCGGTGATACAGCAGACCCTCATCCCCTATTGGGAGGACCTGCGCCACGCGGACATCGCCAACAAGATCGCGGAAAAGGCGGTCAAGGCCGCCAAGGTACGCGCGGCGGCACGCAAGGCGCGCGAGACGGCGCGCGAGAAAAACAAGCTCGAAAACGCGCCGCTGGTGGGAAAGCTCTCCAGCTGCACGGGTCGGGACGCCTCGGTCAACGAGCTGTTCCTGGTCGAGGGCGACAGCGCGGGCGGCAGCGCGAAACAGGGCCGCGACCGGCGGTTTCAGGCCATTCTGCCACTGCGGGGCAAGCCGCTCAATGTGGAGAAAAAGCGGTTGGAGCAGGTCCTGCAAAACGAGGAGTTCCGTTCCATCATCACGGCGGTCGGCACGGGCATCGGCGAGGACTTTGACAGCCGATCGCTCAAGTACGACAAGATCATCATTCTCTCCGACGCGGACCAGGACGGCGCGCATATCCGCGCGATTTTGCTTACCTTCTTCTACCGCTATATGCGGCCGCTCATCACGGAAGGTCATGTCTATATCGGCATGGCGCCGCTGTATAAGTTCACGAAATCCGGCGCCGAGCCCGTCTATTGCTATGACGACAAAACGCTGGCCAAGGCCATGCGCGGCGCGAGCAAGAACTACCATTTGCAGCGGTTCAAGGGCCTGGGCGAGATGAGCCCGCAGCAGCTCTGGGACACGACCATGAGCCCCGAAAACCGGCGCCTGATCCGCGTGACCATCGAGGACGCGGCGGACGTGGAATATCTCGTGACCGTTTTAATGGGCGATAAGGTCCAGTCGCGCAAGGAGTACATCTTTGAATACGCGAACTTTAATCGTGAGAACACGGTTTTTGATGACATAAACGGGGAAATGAGTCGATGAGCAGCCCGATACTGTCAACCCATCAAGAGGACGAGCAAAGGGCGATTGAACGCTTTCCTGCGGAGGTAAGGGCGCATTGGCCTCTGTTTGCCGCAGAAGCAAAAATCATTTTTCCCAAAAGTGGTGAGGCGTCCCTTATTTGTGATTTTACTTGGGGACAACTCAAGTTAAATCTACTGGGCATACAATGTGAGCCGGCGATAGAGGGAGAGCAAGAGGATTGGCTTGGCGACGCGGCGCTATCTCTCTTGCCGGAAGGATTCAAGCTATCCTTTCTCCGTTGGGAACAGGGAGAGGATCGGGCAACCATACAGCAGGAAGTCCGCTTTCGCGGCGTTGATTATCAATTCACGCCGTTCGATTACTATACCCATTGTGTCATCAACCGATTTCCGGCGGACAGAGCCAACTTACAAGCGGTCAGTTGGTTGGCGGCGGTGCTTATGGAAAAACAGCAGATGATGGGGGCAGCCGCGCTAAACGGAAAGGAACAACAGCTTTTCCCCGCCGCGCAAAGCCTCAGTCAACTTCACAATGCATATTCTTATAAATCCATTATATCCGTAAAGAGTTATGCGGAAAAGATGGCGGTCTCCCCCGAACAGCTTGACGAATGGGCGCAAAGGCTGAAAACAGAAGGCAGGGACAAATTCCTACACAAGTTCTTTTCCGCTCTATCCAGATATCAAGACAATAAAACAAACGGCAATGCACGGAAAACCCTTTCCGCTTTGCGGCGCGCGAGGTTGGAACTCACCACCTTTGAAGGAAGATATGTTTTGCATTGGCTGCTTTCCCAATTCGAGCAGGCGTGCAGTGAATATTCACGCAAACCGGCAGACAGCGAGAAAATCGATGCCTTGATTTCCGACTTTCGCAGCTTTGTAACGGAACGCTTGCGCATAGATGGGTTTTCGGGAGACTATCCCCATTTCAGGCGAATGACAGAAAAAAACACGGGGCAGCTTCTGAGCTTTGCGGAGAATTCCTTTTATCGGTTTGCCGCTTGGCTTATCGTCGGTACCATTGAGATAGATATAGATCAATCCGTGCAGGGCATACCGTTTCAAGAGCTAACGGCCTATGACTGTCAGCATATCGGAAAACACAGAGCGAATTATATCATGGTGTGCGGCGTGAAAAACCCCGCCTATGAAATCTGTCCCCAAGATTCGAAGGAGGCGTACGCCGAGGCCGCCGAAACCGCAAAAGCCGGGGTTGAACCGCATTTGGCGCAAGCCTATCGCCTTTTGTCGGGACAGCAGTTGACAAAGGAGTACAAGGCGCAATACGGTCTCAAAAGCAACGCGTGGAAGAACGCCTGGAAACTTGCGTTGACATTTCTTGCTATGGGACTTGTGTGGGCAACTGTATTTTGGGTCGCGATGTCTGCCCTTGGCAGTGTCCTTGCGGGTGAGCCTTATTTGGATATACTTTTAGATCCTTTCATTATTAAAATTTGTTACAGCGGCGGCCTGGGTTTCGCCCTTATCTTTTGCGTGTTGTGGCTCTTCATCATATACAGAGCGAAACGACGAAACGAGAGATTATATTAGATTGCGGATCAAGTCCGCAATGACGATAACAATGTAGTTTGGAGTAAACCATGCCGAGAAACACAAATAACTATCACACGCCATTAACCGAAAACATCATCTTCAAGAGCTTGGACGAGGTGATGCACAACTCCGTCATGCCCTATGCGGAGTATGTTATTTTGGAAAGGGCGCTGCCGCGGGTCGAGGACGGGTTAAAGCCCGTGCAGCGGCGCATTCTCTTCTCCATGCTGGAGCTGGGCTTGACGCCCGACAAGCCCCACCGCAAGAGCGCGCGCATTGTGGGCGACTGTTTGGGCAAGTATCACCCGCACGGCGATTCGTCCGTGTACGACGCGATGGTGCGTATGGCGCAGCCCTTTAATATGAGCCTGCCGCTTGTGGACGGCCACGGCAACTTCGGCTCGATGGACGGCGATACCGCCGCCGCCATGCGTTATACCGAGGCACGCATGACGCCTGCCGCCATGCTGCTGCTGCGCGATCTGGACAAGGACACCGTGCCCTTCGGCTGGAATTTTGACGATACGCTCAAGGAGCCCGAAGTGCTGCCCGGGCGGTTCCCCAACCTGCTGGTCAACGGCGCGAGCGGCATTGCCGTGGGCCTGGCGACGAATATCCCGCCGCACAATCCCACCGAGGCGATCGACGCGGTCATCGCCATGATCGAAAACCCGAAGATCAAACTTTCCGAGCTCATGGCCATTTTGCCCGCGCCGGACTTTCCCACGGGCGGCTATCTGCTGGCGTCGGAGGAGATCCAAAAGTCCTACGAGACGGGCCGCGGCAAGCTGACCATGCGCGCGCGCACGCATTTCGAGGAGATGAAAAACGGCAAGACGCGGATCGTGATCACCGAGCTGCCCTATCAGGTCAACAAGGCGCGGCTGCTCGAAAATATTCTGGCCGTCACGCAGGAGAAAAAGGCCTTCTTCGCGGGTGTGGCGGACATTCGGGACGAGTCCGACCGCAACGGTATGCGCGCGGTGATCGAGGTGAAAAAGGACGGCGATCCGGAGAAGATCCTGCAATACCTGTTCAAGTATTCCGACCTGCAATGCACCTTCGGCGCGAACTATGTCGCCATCGCGGGCGGGCGGCCGCAGCAGCTGTCGCTCAAACAAATCCTCAAGACCTACATCGCCTTCCAGCGCGAGGTCGTCACGCGCCGCACGCAATACGAGCTGGAGACCGCGCGGCGGCGTGAGCATATTTTAGAGGGCCTTATGGTCGCGGTCGACCATGTGGACCAGGTGATTCGTTTGATCCGCGCCAGCCGTTCGCCCAAGGAGGCGCGCGCGCGGCTCTGTCAGACGTTTGAACTGTCCGAGATCCAGGCCCAGGCCATTCTCGATCTGCGCCTGCAGCGGCTGACCAATTTAGAGTTGCTCTCCATCGAGCGCGAGTATGCCGAGGTCGTCAAACGCATCGCCGACCTGACCGCGATTCTGGCCTCGGAACGCAAGCTGTTCAATCTCATCCGGCGCGAGCTTTTAGAGATTCGCGAGATGTTCCCCACGCCCCGCCGCACGCAACTGGTGGCGGGAGACAAAGATATCGAAACGCCGCGCGAGGAAGGGGAGCTCGCGGAGGACGTGGTCGTCGCGCTCTGTGCGGACAATAAAGTCCGCCGCTGCCCCGAGCGGCTGTGGAACCTCTCGCAGGTGCGCGCGGACGGGCCTTGGCAGCTCTTACACGTCAAAAGCGACGCCCAGCTGCGGTTGGTGACGAATCTGGGCGAAATGCTGAGCCTGAAGGTCTCCGACATTCCCGAAACACGCAGCACGGCCCGCGCCGCCAATCTGATGTCGCTGGTGGAGTTCCAAAAGAACGAGCGTGTTGTTGCGGTATTTGCTGAAAGCGCCCCCCTGTCAGCTTCGCTGCCTTCCTCCCTCGGAGAGGGGGGCAAAGCGGAAGAATATCTGCAATTCACCGCGAACGGCATGGTCAAACGCACGGCCGCCGCGGAGTTTTCCGTGCGCGCCAAACGCACGGCCGCCCTGACCCTCAAGGACAAGGACGAGCTGATCGCCATGATTCCGGCCTCAGACGCGCCTATTTTGCTGCTTACGCAAAAGGGCATGGGCATTCGTTTCGACGCGGCGACCGTACCGGCGACCGGCAGAACGGCGGCGGGCGTGCACGGTATGAAACTGGACGCGGGCGACAAGGTCCTGTTCGCGGCGCAGGCGGGGGACGAGGGCGAACTGCTTTGCTTGACCGACCGTGGGTTCGGCAAGCGCTCCTTCCTCTTTGATTTTGAGCTGCAGGGGCGCAACGGCAAGGGGCTCAAGGCCTTTGACTTTAAGAAAAACGGCTTAAACGGCACGCGGCTGGTCTACGCCGCCGTCGTCACCACGCCATTTTCGATCCAAATCAGCCAGCGCCACGGCACGCAGACGACGCTGGGCACGGAGCAAATCCACATCGAAGCGCGCGCGGGAAAAGGGACCATGCTCGTGCCCGTCGTGCTGGACGACGAGGTGACCCAGGCGTGCCGCATTTTGGAGTAATTTATAACATTCTGTTTTATTTTCTTGCGGTTGACAGGAAAAGGATTATCCCATATACTAGAGAATCATATTGTTATCGGAACAGGAGGCGCTATGGAAGTTCAGGAAGTAAAACTGAGGATACCGCTCAAATCCTTCACCTTGAAGAGAGCGATTGTTTTGGCCGCCGTGGGCGCCGCCTGCGCGCTTTTGGGCCTTCGCCTGAACTGTCTGACGGGCAGTTTCTCCCTCGCCCCGTTTTTCAGCGCCGCCGGTCTTTCGCAGTTCTTTACGCTGTTCTTCCATCAGCTGATCAGTCCCGAGCTGATGTTGTGCCTGGGCTTTATCGCCTGCGCCTATCTTTCGCAGATCTGGCCCTATTTCGGCGCCATGCCCTTTTGGGGGCTTTCCCTGTACAGCGCCTATATGATTCTGTCCAACCTGGGTGGCTATAAGGTGCTGGCCGTCATCTATGTTGGTGTCAGCATTGCCCTCTCCGTGTTCCTTTTCTTGACAGTGTCGGAGAGATTAAAGGAACGGCGGTATTTCATCTACGGTTCCTGGGGTTTGGCGATTTATATTTTCCTGGGCGCCATCATCAACGAAGGGCCTTACTTCACGTTCACAATCATTGACGGCAGATATGTATTTGCCGCCGTGCTGCTGGGCAAGGCGCTTGCCGCGATCTTTTTGATCATGGCGACCATCGTTTGGGTGGGGCTCTTGTCCCGCGATTTGAACCGGCAATACTTTGGCGGCAGCAGAACCCAACTCAAACACCTGTCCCTCAACTGGTTCCGCAGGCTGAAATACCGTTAAAAAGAATTCACAGGAGCGTATCCCCATGAAAATGAGTCAATTGCTGGGCGAGCGGTTTAAGGAGCGCGCCTTTGATATTGCGAGCCAAAACCTGATGACGCGCGGCGGCTACATCAAACAGGTCGGCAACGGCATTTATTCCCTGTTCCCGCCCGCCAAACGTATCGTAAACAAGATCGAGGCGATCCTGCGCGAGGAAATGGACGCGCTCGGCGGGCAGGAAGTGCTCTTCCCCGTCGCGATCCCCGCCTCGCTGTGGGAGCTGTCGGGGCGTTATACCAGCGTCGGCAGCGAGCTCGTGCGCTTTTCGGACCGCTCCGGCTCGCCCATGGTCCTGGGCATGACGCACGAGGAACCGGCGGTGCACCTGGCCATGCACGTCGCGGGCACGTATCAGAAATATCCCTTCATGATCTATCAGATCCAAACCAAATTCCGTGACGAGCCGCGCGCCCGGGGCGGCCTGATCCGCGTGCGCGAGTTCACCATGAAGGACGGCTACTCCTTCCACACGAGCCAGGAGGATCTGGAGGCCTACTACGAACGCTGCTACCGCGCCTATGAGCGTATCTTTGCCCGCGCGGGCGTGCCGGAGGTCATCTCGGTGCAGTCCGACTCGGGCATGATGGGCGGCAAGATCAGCCACGAGTTCATGCTGCTGGCCGACATCGGCGAGGACACGCTTGTACTCTGCGACGCCTGCGGCTACCGCGCCAATATCGAGGCGGCGGAGTGCATCACAAGCAATGAAACGGATGAAGTCCTCGACCCCCTCACCTTGGTCGATACCGGCGAGAACAAAACCATCGAGGAGGTCTGCGGCTTTTTGGGCACGGACCCCGCCAAGTCCTGCAAGGCCGTGGTCTATCAGCGCAACGCGGACGACAGCTTTGTCGTGGTCTTCTGCCGGGGCGATATCGACATCAGCGAGACCAAGCTGCGCAACTACTTGAAAGCAGAAATCCATCCCGCGCAGGAGCTGGAGAGCTGCGGGCTGGTGGCGGGCTGCTGCGGACCGGTCAACCTGAACGCCAAGGCCGACGTCATCTATGACCAATCCCTTATGGGAGCCACGAATTTGGTTTGCGGAGCGAACAAAGAAGGGTATCACTACACAGGCTTTACCCCTTCGCGGGACGTCGGGGGCGCCGTCCCCTACGTCAATGTCGGACAAGCCTTTTCCGGCGGCCCCTGCCCCAATTGCGGCGAGCCGGCCCTGCGCATTTCGCACGGCATTGAGGTGGGCAATATCTTCCAGCTGGGCACAAAATACACCGAATCCATGGACATGACCTTCGACGACGCGCTGGGCAACCGTGTCCACCCCATCATGGGCTGCTACGGGATCGGCGTGGGACGGTTGATGGCCTCGGTCTGCGAGGCGAAACACGACGATTACGGCCCGATCTGGCCCATTTCCATCGCGCCCTGGCAGGTGCATATCTGCGCCCTGCGCGTGGACGACGAGAATGTCCGCCGCGAGGCCGACGCGCTGTATATCGCTTTGCAGGCGCAGGGCATAGAGGTTCTGTTCGACGACCGCGCCGTGTCGCCCGGCTTTATGTTCTCGGACGCGGACCTGTTGGGCGTGCCGATCCGGCTCGTTGTCAGCCCCAAAACTTTAGCGCGCGGCGCTTTCGAGCTCGTCACCCGCGACAAGCGCGTCAAAGAGGACGTAGCCATCGCCGACGCCCTTTCTCGCGTGCGCGAACTGATTGCAGAGTTGACCGCAGAGATTGAGCGGGAAGTTCCCGAGAGCATATGAAAGTAATAAGGAATGGGGAATAAGTAATAGTGAATGAAAAAACTGCCCAACGGCAGTTTCTTTTATATGATTTGGCGGCGTATTCATTGTGCGCCAGCACACCTCCACCATTACTTATTCCTTCTTACTTATTCCTTGTGCAATTCGGCTTGCCGCCAGAATTGCGCCAACCACTCCTGCCACGAGCCCAAAATACAGAAAAGCCAAGGGCGCGCCGCCGGACAGCAGGGTAGAGATATAGGGCGAGCAAAAGTAGCCGAAGTTGATAAAGACCAGCAGCACGGCCATCGCCGGCCCCTCCGCGCCCGGCGCGACCAAGCCGCCGCGCAGCATAAAATATGGGGCGGCCAGGCCCATGCCCAGGTTGGCAAAGATCAATCCCACCAGCAGGGCGGGCAGGTTCACGAAAAAGCCGCAGCAGAGATAACCCAGCCCCAGCAACCCGAACGCGACGGCAAGCGTGGCCTTGCCCGTAAAACGAAAGAGCTTGGAAAACAAAAACGACATCGCCACGCCGGCGACCAATCCCACGCCGTTTGCCATGCCCGTGGTGGCCGCCGTGCCCAAACCGCCGCCCTCCACATAGAGCGAGATATGCGTGACGGTCAGATAGTAAAGAACGGTGAACAGCAGCCCCAGCAGGCAGAGCCGGACCAGTTCCCCGTTTTTCCACAGCGGCGCGCGTTTCTTCTCGGTTTTGACCGGCGGCAGCGCCCGCGCGTTCGGCAGCAGAAGCAGCACGATTACAAAGGCGGCCGCCACAAAGACAAAGGTGAAGTAAATATAATTCCAGCGGATATCCGCCAAAAATCCGGCCAGCAGCGCAATCACCAGCCGCCCCAGCTGCAGCACTCCCGCCGCCACGCCCATCATAAAGGCGCGCGCCGTGCCCGAAAAATGCAGCCCGACCAGCAGCGGATAGGTCGTCGCCAGCACCCCGTAGGCAAAACCCAGCAGTCCGGCCATGGTTATCAGCAGGGGCAGGCTGTCCGCCAGCGCAAGGGACAGGGTCCCGCTGACCAGCAGCAGCCCCATCGCCAGCAGGCTCTGCGCCTTATAGGTCAGCCATTTTTGTACGGCCGGCACGATGAGTATGCCCGCCAGCCCCGTCAGATTCGGCAGGGACAGCATGAGCATGACGGTGTTTTCCGAAACGCCGGGGAAGGCGGCCAAGATCCCGTTCATCGCCACGGCCGGAACCAGATAAACCACCACGATAAAACACAAGGATAAGATGGCGATCCTTATCCTTGTGTCGGTTTTGTTTGTTTTTGCATTATCCATATCAATTATTGTAATGGATAATCATTATTTGTCAATCCTCAAACGCCCACGGCAAATGCACGAAAATCCAAAAGGGGATTATCAAGGGGTCGCAACCCCTTGATCCCACAATAATCCGTGGGCAAGGGCGACCTGCGCGGCCGCTAGCCCACTCCTTACATCACTTCCGCCCGGAAATTCCGCAGAATTTCAGGAAGTGATGGTCCCACCCGCGTTCCAACCGAATGAACCGCAGTTCATTCGGTTGCCGTGTCAAACGCCAGTCCCCAGTCGGTGATCAGGCTTTTGTTGGTCACATAGCCGATTTCATCATAATACTGGATCAAAGAAAACTTCTCACCCTTTTCAATGAGTTTCACGCCGGAAAATTTGGGCACCTTGCAGATGCGCTCCGACTTATCGTCCGGCTCCGTGTACATCCACATGGTCGTGTTGCCCATCAGCGTCGCGTTCTCGACCGTGTCCACCACGCCTTCGGTCAGGGTGATGTACCCGCGCAGAATGTAGCCGATCTTTTTCTCAAACCGCACCATGTAAAAGGCGGGGCTTTCCATCAGAACTTCCAGCTCTGTGCCGACGGCGGGCCTGCCGACCAGGGTCCCCACCTTATCGTTGCTTTTGAAGATACGCGCGCCCTCCACGCTGACCCAGCACTTGTCGTTGGGCAGCTCCTCGGTGTCATAAAAATTCGCCTGCAGCACCTTATACTCGGCAAACTTCACCCGCCCCACCGTGGCCGCGCGGATGGATTCCGTATACTTGGCGTTCTTTTTGATCCGGTTGGTGACCTCGATGGTCGTGCCCGGGCAGGCATAATAATACAGCCACTTGGCGTCCTCTACGGCAAGCCGCACGCAGCCGTGGGAGGCGGGCCGCGCGCCCAGCTCGTTGTAGGATTTGATGGAGGTTACCTTTTCGTCCCGAAACAGCACGGAATGAAAGATGTTGTCGCCCACGATCTGCACCCAATAGCGGGCCCAGTCGCCAAACGCGGCAAAGGTGCCCATGCGCCGCCGTCCGCCGAGTTTCCAAATGCCGGTGGGCGTGTCATAGGTCTTTGCGTCAGCGGGGGCGTCCGGCGCGGTGGGTTTGCCCGAGGAGCAAACGAACCGCCGCACGATATCGGTATACTCCCCGTTTTCGTCCCGCTGGTATACGGTCACCACCTGGTTGTTCAGGTCCAGCACCAAAAAGAACCGGTCGGGGTCCGTGTTCTTCAATTCATCTTTTGCGCTCGCTACTGCGGGGCAAAGGCCCAATATCAAAATCGCAATCAAAAATCCAATCGTCAGCCGCTTCATATGTTCTCCTGTTAAGTGTTTTTCTTATTATACTCGATGTTTGGGAAAATATCAAGAAAGTGTTGAGAGTGGAGTTAAGGATGGGCGACCACAGGCCGCCCCTACAATTATAACGGCGGAGCCGTTATTTCCTTCGCTCAACTCTCAACTCTCAACACTCCACTCTATTACCAAATGTGGTACGCCATAAGGAAGTGCGAACGCCAGTAATTCGTCTCAATGCTGCGTTCGACCACGCGGCCCCGGGAGCTGCCGGCGTCGATCATTCTGCCGCCGCCGATATAAATGCCCACGTGCCCCGTGCCCGAGGACGAGCCGGAGAACACCAGCACGTCGCCGCGCTTTAGCTCGCTCATGCTGACGACGCGCTCATACTTACCCACCGTGCGCCAGCCAATGCTGGTCAGATATCCCTGGTTCACGCCGACCTGGTTTAAGCACCAGTAGACGAACCCGCTGCAGTCAAAGCTGTTCGGGCCCTTCGCGCCGCGCACATACTTGCTGCCTAACTTGGACTGCGCCACGGCGATGAAGGCGTCGATGCCCTCTCCGTAGTCGATGGGCGAGCCGCCCGGCTTGGCCTTACTGTCGCCACTGTTGCCGGTGGTATTCTTTGCGCCGCCGGAGGAACCGCCGCCGGAGGACGAGCTGCCGCCGCCGTTATTTTTGGGCGTATCCGCGACGGCCCGTTTGGACTTGTCGTTGTTTAATTTGAGCAGGGTCTTGTGATCCACCGCACCCGTCTTGGCAAGCCCGTTCCGGTTCTGGAACGAGAGCACGGCCAGCGCGGTCTTGTCCCCGTAGTAGCCCGTGGTCTGCGCCTCCCCGAGATAGCCGAACTTGGCCAGCCGTCCCTGAATGTGCTTGATGTCGTCGCCCTCCATGCCCTTGTCAAAGGTGAAGGCGGGCGGTTTGCCTTGCGTTAAGGCCTCGAGCGTCGTGCGGCCCAAACAGCCGTCCGTGATCAGACCGTTCTTCTCCTGAAACCTGCGCACGGCGGCGGCGGTCAACCGCCCGTAAACGCTGTCCGGCTCGGTGACGAGATAACCCAGCGTATAAAGTATTTTCTGATATTCCTCTACCTCCGGACTCTTGTCGCCCTGGCCGAAGAAATTGGAGACCGTGTCCTCGCCAAGCAGGATCTCAAAGGCCTCCGCGTCGATCTCGTCGCCCGCGGAGAGTTTATTCTTGCGCCGAAAGCGGCTCACCGCCTCGGCCGTCTCCTCGTCATAGACTTCGCTTGGCTCACCGTTCAAGTACCCCAGCTCCACCAACCGTTCGGTGACGAGAAACACCTCCTCGCCCGTCATGCCCGGCGCGATTGCGTAGGCCAAAGCCTCGGGGGCGTTGAGCGCGGCAAAGGTGGCCTCGTCCACCAGACCCGTGGCGGGCAGGTCATTGCGCCGCTGGAAGAACAAAATCGCGTCGGCCAGCCCCTCGGTGAACACTTCCTCCACCTCGTCAAAGCCCAAATACTCCAAAGCCATCAGCTGAATATGAATGTCGCGCACCACAGGGGATTCCGTGTCGACCTCGATCACATCGCCGCGCGCGGGGTGCGGCGGCGGCGTGGGCGTGGGCACGGGCGTGGGCGCAGGCGTCGGCGTTGGGACCGCCTCGGGCGGCGGGGTCTCGGCAAAGACACGCGCCTGTACAAAGGTCAGTTCTGTCGGCGGCGTGGGCTGGGCCAGGCCCAGGGCAATCAAAAGCTGCTTGCCGCTGTCCGGATTTGCCCAAAGCCCGAGCGCCGTGACCGCTGCCAAAAACAGGCCGATACCGGCCCAAACGAAGGCCTTGCGCCTTGCGCGGGCGGGCTTGCCTGTGTCATTATTATCTTGTGTCGTGGTTTTTCCCTCTTGTTCCAAACCGAAAACCCCCTTTAACTTGATAGCTTGACATAGTATATTTTACTATGGAAAGCGTGATATAGTTGTGAAACAAGGGTAAACAAAATGCATGAAAACTGCAAAATCAAATCAAAATTCTGTTATTTGGAATATATTGACTGGGACAAAAATACAATAATGGGCGCAAAAACCAATCCCCTAAAGTGTATCCAGTTCGACAAGATAGCGCAGGATTTTTGACGCGTCCCGGGCGGTGACCGAACCGTCGCCGTTCACGTCCGCCGCCGTGAGCTGGGCGGGGTTGAGGGCAACCAGCTGTACCAGCCAGCGCAGGATCAGGGACGCGTCCACGGCGGTGATCTCGCCGTCGCCGTTTACATCGCCCACCCGCTTGGGCACGATATCGGGGTTGGGCGTCGGCAGCGGGCGGGGCGTGGGATCTGGGCTGGGCGTGACCGCAGCCGTGACGGTGATAAAATCGCTGCGCACATAACCCTTCTGTCCGGTGGCCGGCAGGATCAGATAATACCAGGTCTCGCCCTTGCTGTTTTTCACCGTGCCATAGATTCCCACCTGCGTGTTTCGGCTCAAAAGGCCCATGCTGGGGTCGTCGGTGGAGGGCCCGCTGCGGAAATTCACGCCGGACGCGTTGATTTGGCCATAGGCGGTGATAATCGGTTCGGGCGTGGAAGAAGGCGTGGGCGTGGGTGTGGGCCCGCCGCCCAAGCCCAGCGCGGTCATTACGCCGCTTAAGGAGGTATCCTTTTGCGGCGCGACGGTCTTGCCCGCTTCGTCATAGAGTGTGGCGCCGGGGTAGTAAAATTTCAAGATGTCTACATAAGAGTACCCCAGCGCGGCCATCTGCTGCGCGCCCCGGTGCGACAGCCCCACGCGCGGCCCGCTGGACAGGCCAAAGGCAAGGCACCACTTCTGGTCGCCCGTCTGTGTGACAAAATGGCGGTTGCGGTCGCCGGGCATGGACAGCCCGCGCCCGATCAGCGCCGCGTAGTTGACCGTCACCGTAGCCGTCACATTGCCGCCGCTGCTGCGCGCCGCGATCAAAGTGACCTTCATGGCGGCCTGGTCCTGCAGCGGGGAGGTGGTGGGCAGCCCCATCTCCTTGCCCGCGCTGTCCAGACCCTGTATGGCCGAGACGGACACAATCCTTGTCGCCGTGCCCGAGACGGCGGCGGTGGCGAGGGAGAGCAGATACTCATACAGCGTTCGGTTCATCGCCTCCGGCGCGCGGCCGTCAATGGCGAGCGTCAGATTGTTCGCGTTCGACCGCAGGTCAAAGGGATCGTAACGCAGTTGGTAGGCGTTTTCATAGGCCGTTGTGCCGCCCCAGCGCGTTTTGGGCGTTAGGACCACGCCGCCGTTGGCCTGGCCGTAATGTGTTTTGACAATATGCGTGCCGTAACGCAGAGTGTGCTGATAGTGGGCGTCGACCGCGGCGGTAATGCGCGGGATGGACGGGGGATAACCCATATAAACCTGGGTGCTGGTGGTGTCCGTCACGTCATAGGTCTGCCGCGTGCGGGCCGCCATTTCGCCCAGGGCAAAGCAACGGCTGATAATAGTCTGGGCCTTTAGCAGTTCGGCATGGGCGCTTTCGCCCACCTCGGCCCGCACCACGCCGTAAAGATACTCGCGCATGGGCACATGGTTGATCGCCTGCACACCGGCGCCCGAGGGCCGTAGCACAAGGTCGCCCAAATAGGCGCGCTCCGAGCCGCTTAAGTGCCGCAACCGCGCGTTCGTGGTATTCGGCGCGCCCGCCTCCCGCACAATCTGTATCATGTCGGACGTGACAATATCGCCGGCCTCCGAGTGTGTGACCTTGATTTTTCCGCCTGTATAAGTGGCCGTGAGCGTCCCGCCCGTCACCTTTGTTTTCTCCACGGTATAGTTGCCGGACAGCGTAACGGTCAAGCTCGCGGGCGTGCCGGCGGACAGCAGCACGCGCACGACGGGGTTGCTCTCGCCGACCGCGCGCTGCGGCACGGCCAGCGCGGACAAGACAAAAAGTATAGCAAAACACAGCGCCTGCAAACGTTTCATATTCTACATATAACATACACGCGCAAAAAAACAAACCCCGCGCAGGGTTTGTTTACACTCCCATAACAACTATGACGTCTATTCGTTGCGAATCGCGGCCAGCGCGGACAGGCGCATGGCCCGAATGGCGGGATAGAGCCCGAACAGCATGGCCACAAAAACAGAGAACGCCACCGCGCCGAAGGCCAGATAGGTCGGAATGATGCTGAGGATATTTGAGCCCGCCTCCCGAAACACATTCAACACGAAAGACACGAGATAAGAAAGCCCCAACCCCAATACGCCGCCTGCCAGGCCGATCAGCATGGCCTCCGCCAAAAAGAGGGTGACGATATTGCCCATGCGGCAGCCCAGGACCTTGATGATCCCGATCTCCCGCGTGCGCTCATAAATACTCATCATCATGGTGTTCATAATGCCGATGGCCGCCACGAGCAGCGCCACGCCGCCGATCGCGCCCAGCAGCATACGCTGTTGACGCGTCTGCGCCAGGGCCGCGTTCACCGCGTCCAGCATACTGAACGTGCCGTATTCCATCGCGTCGATCGCCATCTTTACCGAGGCCACGCTGTTTAAGTCGTCGCACTTGACCAGCACCTGATTGTAGCCGCCGCCCGGCTGCTGGCCGATAAAATCACGGTTCTCGCGAATCAGTTGTTCCAACGCGTTTACGTCCATCAGGCTGTAAAACGAAAACCGGTTGCTCATCTGATCCATGCGCCCCACGGGCGTAATGTTATAAAACCGGCCCGGCGAGTAATTCTCCGGCGGGGGCATACCGCCCGTGTCGTAGATGTTCATCCAGTCGAAGGTCATGCGAAAGCGGTTGGTCATCTTGATCATGGAATTGCCTTCGCGGTCGATCGCCGGATTGCCGTTTTTCGGGTTGTAAAAACTGTCCAACACCCAGTTGCCGAACACCATCTCAAAATTGCGCGAGCCGCGCTGGTGCGTGGGCAGCCGCCCCTCGGCCAGGTCAAAGCCGAAATCCACGGCGGTCTCCTCGTCGACGCCTAAAATGCTGACGCTGGTGGTAAAGCGGCTTGTGGTGATCATGCCCCAGGCCTCCACCAGCGGCATGACGGACCGCACGCCCGGTATCTGCCGGAAGGCCTCCACGCTCTTTTCGTCTAATTTGGTCTCCGTGCCCGTGCCGCCGCCGCCCGGCGTCTCGATCCAGCGCCAGGGCGAGACCTCAATGATCAGCAGGCTGCCCGTGCCCGCGAAAAGATCCATCGTCGCCTGCTCAATGCCAATGCCAAGCGACACCATGACGACGATCGCCGTGATGCCGATGACGAGCCCCAGCACGGTCAAAAACGCGCGGAGCTTGCGCCGCCACAGATTCAAAAACGCGACACGCAGCAGGTCAAAGGGACGCACTAATATCAATCCTCCATAAAAATGTTACGATTTATTTAACCGCGAAAAACACGAAAGCCTCTTTTTATGTCATTGCGGACTTGATCCGCAATCTCTGAGCAAATAAAGCAGAGAGATTGCGGGTCGGGGCCCGCAATGACGGATACCGCTACCGCTTGCGTGTTTCGCGGTTTCGTTTCCTATCCGTTCCCCTTCCGTTTCTTGCGGATCAAAAAGAACGCCGTCAGTCCGCCTCCGACCAGCACCACCGCGCCGCCGCCGATGAGCAGCCAGAGCGTGAGATTGCCGGTCCGCCTCACCGGACGCGTGGGCATATCGGGCATTCCGATGTCGGGGAAGGCCGGCCCGTCGATACCGAAATCCCCATCGGGATTGTAAAATTCCTCATTGACAAAACGCTCGAACGGAATGCGCTGCTCGAACAGCTCGCCGTACACGTCCTCATAGGACACGACCATCTCGCCCTGCAAAAAACCGCCCTGCTCGAACATCAGCGCAAAGTCCGCGCCCAGGGTGCCGCCCGGCGCAAGGTTGCCGCCGAAGAAGGGCTCTAACATGGACATACCCGGCCCCTCGACCGAGATCGCGCAGTTGTAGACGATGGACTTGCCCATGTTATAGACGTTCATATACAGGTCATAGGGCTGGCCGACCCAGGGCTCGCCGAAGGAGACGGGGTCGTCCGCCTTAACGCGCAGCCGCTGGGAAATGCGCAGGGTGATCGTGGTCTCCGCCGTGAACGGCTGGCGGCTTGTCGCCCCGTCATAACCGAAGGAGAGGGACAGCGTATAGGCCTTCGCGTCCGCGTCCGGCGCGGACTGGAGTTTGATCTCCTGCGCGATGGTTTCATCTTTGCCGATGGCGTCAACAAACATGGTGCCCGAGCCTGACCCGCCGGGCAGGATCGTGCCGCTCGGGTCGCCGATGTTGATCTCCAGGTTGCGAATGCCCTCCGTGGTCGAGGTGTTGCGCAGATACATGGTCAGCGTAAAGTTCTCGCCCGCAAACAGCCTGTCCTCGCTCAAGGAAAACTTCTCCACGATCAGCTTGGGCATGGGCCGTACCGTGCCGCCGCCCCCGCCCGGCGAGTATCCGCGCGTGATGTTCACAAAGACGGGCAGGATAATGGTCTGGGGCTCGACCTTCAGCGAGTCTTCCTCGCGGTAGGAGAGGATAAAGTTCACCTGCTTGATCCCGCGCGTGGCATAGTTGGCCACGGTGAAGGTATAGCTCACAAACCAGGGCGCGCCCTGGCCCAGGGTCCCGTTGTATTTCGTCGTGTAGTCCAGCTGTTTGATCTCGAACGGAAAGGTTTCGAGATTGATGGTGACCTCGGGCGTGATGGACACAAAATACAGCGGCTTGTTGCCCAGGTTGGTGAGCGGCAACTCAATCGTCAGCGACTTGTTGCGTTCCCCTTTGGGCGCGCCTATCCCGCCCGCCGCCGCCACGTCGATCCCGATGGGCCAGGTCAGCGCGCCGGAGGTAAACATCGGCGTATCCCCCTCCGCCGCCAGCGCCGCCGGCGCCAACAGCAACAGCATCGCCAGTAAAAACACGAAATATTTTTTCATAACATCCTCCCGTTATTTCAAACTACAAACTACAATGTACAAACTACAATTGTGGTAACGGTCGCCTGCGCCGCCCGTTTTTAATTTTATCAAATGATAGAAAACAGCAGAGCTGTTTTTTCCTCAACTGTCAACTGTCCCCTGTCAACTGTCCACTACTCTCCCGTCCAACAACTGAATCGTCCGGTCCGCAAACTCCGCGATATGCTGATCGTGCGTGACCATGATCAGCGTCTTGTTCTGCGCTCTACAGATATCCCGAATGCTGTGCATGACTTCATCGCTTGTGGCAAAGTCCAGGTTGCCCGTGGGCTCGTCCGCAAAGACCAGCTCGGGCCGCCCCACCAGCGCGCGCGCGATCCCCACCCGCTGCTGCTGTCCGCCGGAGAGCTGCGCCGGCTTGTGGCGCTGGTGCGTCTCCAAACCCATTTGCGTCAGGATATCCAACGCCTGCGCGTTGCGCTCCTTTTGCGGCATACCGCGAAACGACAGGGGAAAGGCCACATTCTCCAGCGCGGTGTAGTAGGGCATGAGGTTAAAGGACTGGAACACAAACCCCACATATTTCTGCCGAAACAAAATCATCTCGGCCTCGGACATTTTGTCCAAACGCTGGCCCGCGATGGTGATCTCGCCCGCGGTCACGCGCTCCAAACCCGCCAGCACATTCAAGAGGGTGGACTTGCCCGAGCCACTGCGCCCGACAATGCAGCAAAGCTCGCCTTTTTTGATCTGCAAATCCACGCCGCGCAGGGCGTGCACATCCACGTCCCCCACATGGTAGACCTTTGTCACGCCGCGAATGTCGATGAATGGGCCGGCAGGGCTTTGTTCCATATTTTCTCCAAACTACAAACTACAATACAAAAAACTACAATGTACAAACTACAAACTACAATTGAGGAAAAAAACACTCTGTGTTTTTCTTTATTTTTAGCATTACACACAAATTATAGCCATACAACATATACATAATACCACATATTGTGAAAAAAGGTTGCACAAAATTTGTAAAATTTATCAAATAAGAAACGGGGCAGAATGCCCCGTTACCACAATTGTAGTTTGTAGTTTGTACATTGTACATTCCGTCAATAATTGACGGGCCGGATCATAAAGTACGCCTGCGGGTGCGCGCAAACCGGACACTTCTCCGGCGCGCGGTCGCCCACGTGCAGGTGGCCGCAGTTGGAACATTCCCAAATCTGCACATCGCCTTTTATAAAGACCTCGCCGCCCTCGACGTTCGCCAGCAGCTTGCGGTAGCGCGCCTCGTGCTCTTTTTCGATCTTGGCGACCATCTCAAACTGGGCCGCGATCTGATCAAATCCCTCCGCCCGCGCTTCTTTGGCAAAGCCCGCGTACATCTCGGTCCACTCATAGTTCTCGCCCGCCGCCGCGTCCGCCAGATTCGCGGCCGTGTTCGGTACGCTGCCGCCGTGCAGGTGCTTGAACCAAATCTTCGCGTGTTCCTTTTCGTTGTTTGCCGTCTCCTCAAAGAGATCGCCGATCTGCACAAAGCCCTCTTTCCGTGCGGCCGAGGCATAGTAGGTGTACTTGTTGCGCGCCTGAGACTCGCCCGCAAAGGCCGTCATCAGGTTCTGTTCCGTTTTGCTCCCTTTCAAATCCATGATTGTTTCTCCTCTCTTATTTATACTATTTTCTCAAAATCCACCGCTCCGTGCTTGCAGATGGGGCAGATGATGTCCGGCGGCAGGTCTTCGCCCTCATAGACCCAGCCGCAGATCCGGCAGCGCCAGCCTGTTTTGACTTGCGCCTCGGGCTTGGGCTTGACGTTTTTGTGATAGTCCGCGTAGGTCAAAGGCGCCAGCTTATTCAAGCCTTGCGCGTCCGTCACGTCCAGCACAAACAGGGTGTGCGTGCCCCAGTCGGCGGCGGAAACCACCGCGCAGGAGAACACCGCGCAGGCGGTCTCGGGCAAGTAGGCGATCCCGTTTTCAGTGCGGGCGGGCGTCAGTCCCGCGAACTTGTCCACGCTTTTGCCGCTGGCAAAGCCGAACCGCTCAAAGGTGGCAAAGGGCGTATTGCCCGCCAAAACCGTGACATTACACTTGCCGGTGCGCGTCAGCGCCTCGTGCGTGTAGTTGGCCTTGGAAAGCCCCAGCGCCACGCGGCCCGGTGAAGAAGTCAGCTGCATAAAGGTATTGACCACGCAGCCCGTGTCCTTCTCGCCGTCGCGGACCGTCAGCAGAAACAGCCCGTAGCTGATCGAATGAAACGCGCGATTGTCCATAAACAAGCCCCCTCTCCCATATTTATACAATAAGAATACCACTTCTGATTGATTCGTCAAGGGGTTTTTAAGAAATATGAGCGATAGCCGAAAATCCGCTCGACCGTCCAAAAGAACTTGACAAAAGCGGCGTCCCTGCATATACTGTAGTCGGGTATCGAAAGACAACCCAATGAAAAAATTTTAGGAGGGATTTCTTAATGGAGTATCAACAACAACCCCCAATGTATCAACCGCAACCCCCGGCGCCTAAAGGCAAGGGTCTGTCCATCGCCTCGATGGTCCTCGGCATTCTCGGCTGCATTCCCTACGCGGGCTGGGCCTGCGCGATCGTCGGTCTGATTTTGGGCCTCGTGTCCAAAAAGCAGCTGAAGGAGCAAGGCGCGCCCCACGGCATGGCCACGGCGGGCATCATTTGCTCCATCATCGGCCTGGCGGTTTCGGTGCTGATCACCACCTGCATCGTCTGCATCGCCTGCCGCGCCCTGAACGAGATCCCCTGGGAGTACTATTCGTATTAAGCGTTTCCCAACGAGATGCAACATCCGAGTCTTTCGGGTGTTGCATTTTTTTCAATGAGGTAACCCCATGCACCCCATTTTTTATGTCTTTGGTTTGGAACTTCCCGCCTACGGCCTGTCCTTGATTTTTGGCGCGCTGGCAGCATATGGACTGGGCGTTTTTCTGGCCCGCAAAAAAGGCGACGCGCTGGTCCGTGAAAACTTCTCTTACATTTTCTTGATCGCCATCGGCGCGGCGCTGGCGGGCGCGTTTTTGTTTCGGCCCTTGACCAAGATCGTCGAGGTCGCCATTCACTGGAACGCCGCCAAGCACTGGACAGCCGAGGCGCTGGTGTATTATCTCTTCGGCGAGATGGTCTTTTACGGCGGCGTGATCGGCGGTTTTCTGGGCATTCTCTTTTTCTGCCGCAAGTTTCATATTCCCCTGTTGCCCATGCTGGACGTCGCCGCCGCGCCGTTGGCTTTGGGCCATGCCCTCGGCCGGATCGGCTGTCTGATGGGCGGCTGCTGCTACGGGCAGGAGGTCTGCGCCGCGCACCCCTTTGCCATTGTCTATCCCGAGGTCTCCTTGGGCGCGCCGCCCAATGTGCCGCTGCTGGCGGTGCCGTTGCTGGAGGCCGTATTCCTGGTCATCCTGGCCATCGCGCTGGCGCTGCTGTTTGTGCGGGCCCGACAGCGCGGACTGACCGTCGCCGTGTACCTGCTGGCCTATTCGGTCTGGCGTTTTGTGCTGGAGTTCTTTCGCGGCGACGCGGTGCGCGGCGTATACGCGGGCCTCTCCACCTCGCAATATGTCTCGCTGGCCTTGTTTCTTTTCGGAATCGGGGTTATACTGTATATCGTAAGGAAAAATAGAGGAGGACAAGAAAATGTTTTGTAACTACTGCGGAAAAGAACTGGAAAACAATGCGCTGATCTGCCACGGCTGCGGTTCGAACACCATTTTGGGGGCCCAGCCCGCCGCGCCCGCACCCGCGCCGAGCGCGGACTATGCCACCGCGCAACCCACACCGGCAGGCAAACCGAACGGCATGGCGGTCGCGTCCATGATCTGCGGCATCTGCGGCTTTATTTGCTGCGGCGTGTCGGGCATTGTCGGCCTTATCCTGGGCATTGTCGCGAAGAAGCGGATCAAGCAAACGGGTGAGGGCGGCAACGGTTTCGCCACTGCGGGCATCGCCTGCGGCGCGGTCGCCGCCGGGTTTTGGCTGCTCTATGTTGTGGTTCTTATTTTGGGGTTGGTTCTTGCCGAATCCTTCAGCGGTCCGGTATACCCGCCCACCCCCGACTGGCTGGACAATATCTATGACGGTTTTGAGCCCATGCTGAATGTGATACGCTTTTGGGGATTTTAGATGATAGCGGGCGATTGATAATCGCCCCTACGCGTAGGGGCGGCTAATAGCCGCCCGCGAAAAAACTGCCCGCTGTGGGCAGTTTTTTCTTGTCACCAAATTATGAATTATGAATTGTAAATTCGGTATTCGTAACCAGCCCCCGCCGCCACTCCGCCTCGTCGGGGAAGTAGGGATGGTATTTCTCCCGCAGCGCGGTTAGGGCCAGCAGGTATTTCGCGCCCATCTTCATATTGTCCAGCCGGTACTGATAGCTGCGCTTGGGCGTGTCCACGCTCAGATACACGCGGGTGTCGTTGCCCACATAATAGGTGTCCGCCAGAGGGTGATGATAGGTTACGCCCGCGTCCTTGTCCGTGCCGGTATAGGTAAAGCCCGAGGCGTCCAGGCGCAGTCTGCCCCGCCCGTAACGCGTCACGCCGTATTTCTTGCCCTCGGTAAACCGATAGAGCGCGCAGTCGCAGCTGATATGAAAATCCTCTTTTTCGATCTCTTCGGCCACCAGCTGCCGCTGGAACTGCGTCCATTGGTTCAGCTCCTCCACCCAGGCGCAGGGCGAGGAATGGGGCTCGAAGAAATAATATCGGTTCACGCGCAGGGCGTTGCCGCAGGCTGAGCAAGTTAAAACATTGCCCTTGCCCTCGGTTTGGAACTCGGCCCCGCAGCGCAGGCAGCGATAGGCCACATACTCCATGCCCTCGGCCAGGTTGTCGTCTTTGGCGATCACGGGCGCCATCACGCGGCGCTGGTATTGAAAGTCGTTGAAATCGCAGGCCTCGTACAGGCGTTTGTAAACCTCTTCGGTCGCCATGTCCTTAAGTTCCGGCCCGTCAAACACGCGGGTCACCGCGCCGTGCAGCCTGCAGAGCTGCCGCCCCGAAAAGCGGTTGTGGAAGAAATACAGCCCGTCCATGCGCAGGGCGAACACGGGCACCTTGAACATCTTGCAGAACTTTGCGATGCCGTAGTCGAAATAGCTGGGCGTGCCGTCGATGGAATAGCTGGCTGCGGGCGCGACGCCGACCACGCCGCCGCGTTCCTTGAGCACGCGCTTGGCCGCCATGACCGCGCGCACGTCCGGCACGAAACGGATCTTGTGGATCGCGCCGGCCACTTTCGACAGCGGCGCCAGCGGAAAGCTGTGCTCCGCCCAGTTGGACATCATGTAGTTGGGCATAACGGGGTGCAGCGCGGTGCCCGCGACAAACTGGTCGTCATCGCCCACATGGTTGAACACCACAATAAAGGGCGGTTTCACGCCGCGCAGGGCCTCGCGGTCCACCGTCAGACCGTATTTTGTCCTCAGCTTACCGCGCCAAAAGACCAGTATGCTCTCCAAAAGCGGGCGCAGCGGTTTCGCGGGCAGTCGCTTTCCCTTGATTCTTTTTCTTTTATTGACTTGTTTCGACATATTAAAAACAGTTTACCACAAGCAAATCCTGTTGACAATATTGACAATCAACCATCTTTTGTATTAAAATATACAATTACATAATACTGTGAACATACATACTTTCCAAGTGACCTGAAAATAATTTAGGAGACTTTTGAAAATGAAACGAATTTTAGCATTGGCTTTGGCGATTGTCATGTGTTTGGCGATCCTGCCCGCTCTGGCCCTGGCCGCGACAAGCGGAGACTTTGAGTATGTCGTAAACTCCGGCGCGGCTACCATCACAAAATACACCGGCACCGCGGCGCAGGTAACGATACCCGCTACACTCGGCGGCAGCCCTGTGACCGCCATTGGGAACGACGTGTTTTCCGGCAAACCCGAATTGACCGGCGTGACGATTCCCGGCACTGTGACAACCATTGGAGATCGGGCGTTTAATGGCTGCGCAAATCTGTCCGTCGTAACCATTCAAAGCACCACCATCCGCTTTGATGAATATGCGTTTTATTACTGCGAAAATCTTTACGCGATTTATTTTGAAGGCAGGCCGCCCACGCTGGGTTTCCTTGCGCTTACCGGCACCAGTCCCGACCTGACCCTGTATTTTCTTTCAAGCCAGGCAGCCCATTGGCCGGTCGGCGGCGCAACCTGGAACGGCATAAAAACCGCCTCCTATACCGGCACGCCCTCGACGCCCGGCCCGACGTCTGTCCCCACGGCCAGCCCGACCCCCAGCCCGACCCTGACGGCCAGTCCGGTTCCCACGGCCAGCCCGACGCCCAGTCCCAGCCCGTCCCCCACCCCGACGCCCACGCCCTTTCCCACGGTCCGTCCGGACGGCAGCCCGTCGCTTTTGGGCGACGTCAACTGCGACGGAAGGGTTACGGCGGCGGACGCCGCGCTGATTCTGCGCTGGCTGGTGCAGCTGAGTGATTTGGGCGGCCTGCCCCTGGTCAACGCCAAGGTGACAAGAGGCACGGCCCCCGTCTCCGCGGCGGACGCGGCGGCTATCCTGCGCTTTTTGGTCGATATTGACACCCTGCCGCCCGCAACGCCGGACCCGAACGCCACGCCCAGGCCCACGGCCACGCCGACGCCTACGGGTATGACCCCTTCTCCCACGCCGACGGCCACGCCGACGCCGACACCCGCGTCCACGCCGGAGCCGGTCTTCAGCGCGTACGGTTTCATCAACGCGACGGACGTAAACTTCCGCGAGGGGCCCGGCACCAACTATACCAGCATGGCCAAACTGGCCAAGAATACCCAGGTGGGCATCTATGAATCGCGCAAGACCGGCGTCTGGAACTATGTTATCGTGCTGTCCACTGGCAAGCAGGGCTGGGTTTCGGACCCCTATGTGACGCGCACCGGCGCCGCCACGCCCACGCCGATCCCCGCAGTGACGGCCACGCCGACCCCCGCGCCGACGGCCACGCCCGCGCCTCCGGCGGAACCTACGGGCGCGGACGGCATGACCGCCTGGGGCACCATCAACGCGAGCATCTTAAATCTGCGTGAGGGACCCGGCACACAGCACAAGATCATCAAACCGCTGACCAAGGGCACGGTGGTCTATCTCTTTGTGCGCTACAACAACTGGTACTATGTGCAGGTCAAGACCACCGGCGAGCGGGGCTGGATCTCCGATTCCCCCTCCTACGTCACCATGGGAACAGACCGCCTGACCTATTACGGCACGATCCGGTCGGATATTTTAATCGCCGCGCCGCTTATGCCGACCGCCTCGGCGACCGGCACGGAGCTGGTGTTGATCCCCGCCGGCACAAAGGTCGGGATCCTGGCCCAAAGCGGCGACTGGTACAAGGTGCGTCTGCTGTCAAGCGCGGCGACGGTCGGGTATGTTCAAAAGATTTTCTTTGACGCGGCCTCCCTCGTCGCCGTGGACGCGGACGTCTCTCCCTACCTGCCGGGCGCCACGCCGCCGCCCGTCCCCGGCGCCACGCTCGTCCCCGGCGCAACACCCGCGCCCGGTGTCCAGACCGCGCCCGACTTTACCACGGCCCTGGGCTCGGTGAACGCCGCGACGGTCTATCTGCGCAGCGCGCCGCTCGTGGTGGGGACCTCTCCCACCGCCGCGACGCACAATATCCTCAGCACATTGACCCGCAATCAAGCGCTCTTCGTCTTTGAAAAGGTGACGGAGGGCAGCACGATCTGGTACAGGGTGCAGACCCAAACCACCCCGCCGGTCATCGGCTATTGCCTGGCGTCCGGCGTCACCCTGACGAACACGCGCCTGGCGGCCTTCGGCGAGATCAACCCCGCGCCCGCGCCCCTGCGCGCGACGGCCGCGCACAGCGCGACGCTGCTGGCTACGCTGAATACACGCTACGAGCTGGTCGGGATCCTGTCGCAAAGCGGCGACTGGTACAAGGTCCGCCTGTACAGCAACGGGCTGGAGGGCTTTATCCTCAAAGAGTATATCAACCTTCTGTACAACGTGGACACCGCGCCGAGCGCACCCGCCCAGGCGGTCGTGCCCGTGCCGGAAGGCGTGCGCGCCCAAGCGGTCACGACAAGCTCTTCCTCCAATCTCTACACCACGGCCTCGACCACCTCCGCGCTCATCGTCAAGATGGGGCGGGATATCCCGCTCTATGTGCTGGAAATGAACACGCCGGCCGGCTGGCACAAGGTGCAGGGTATGTCCGGCGCGTACGCGGGCCTGACCGGCTTTGTGCAAAACTCCGTCATTTCATTGACGAATACGCCCGTCGTGCTCTTTGCCACCACGGCAAGCACGGTGACGGTGCGCAGCGGAGCGGGGCAGAACTTCCCCGCGCTGCTCCATAACGGCGCGGCTTTAAGTCTTGCCGCGGGCACGCAGGTGGGCGTGCTGTCCACCACGGGCGGCTATTGTAAAATCCGCGTGCTGTCCCTGGGCTGGGAGGGCTTTGTGCCCGCCGACGCCTTAACGGGCCTGGGCGCGCCCGCGCCCACGGGCAAACCGTGGCCGGAGGGGTTAACCACCACGGCCACGATTCCCGCGTCCTATGTCAACCTGCGCCCCGGGCCCTCGACCCAAGGCGCCGCCCTGGCCAGCCTGGAGCGGCGGACCGAGCTGGACGTCCATGAAAAGATCGGCGATTGGTACCGCGTCACCGTAACTTCGGGCGCGGACAAGGGCCAGACGGGTTATGTGTTCCACAATCTGATCACCCTGGCGGGCGACCGCATTGTCGCCTACGGCGCGGTGCAGACGAACTTTGCCGTCCTGCGCGCTACGGCCTCCGCCGGCAGCGCGAGCCTCTGCCTGCTGACCGTCGGGCAAAACGTGGGCATCATTGCCGAAACGGGCGACTGGTACAAGGTCCGCGTGCTGGAGACCAGCCAAATCGGCTATGTGCCCAAGTCCGCCTTAACGGGCATCTACACCGACGACAAACCACAATAACGCGCTGACGTCATTGCGGACTTGATCCGCAATCTCACGGAAGGAGAGCGCAACATAAAAAACAGGAGGAACTATCATGGCTGAATATTATGAAAGTGAAAAAGCGGTATCCGTAGGCAATTGGATTGGCACGTTTTTTCTGACGCTGATTCCCGTTGTGAACATCATCATGCTCTTCGTTTGGGCGTTCGGCGCGCAGACGAAAAGCAAGCGCAACTATGGCCGCGCCATGCTTTGGATGACCCTGATCTTGGCCGTGGCCGGCGCCTGCCTGATCGGCGCGTTTGCCCAGACGATATTGGGCTGGCTCGCTTTTCTCGCGTGATGGGCTGAGGGAGTGGACAAATTGCGTTGTTTTCGTCATTGGAATCGCTGATTAAGTACCCGTTCGCGTAGGGGCGATTATCAATCGCCCGCATAACGTGCGTAAACAGGCGGTTTCGCGGGCGGCTAATAGCCGCCCCTACGCGGGAATTGCGTTAATCAGCGATTCCCATTGCGGGCTTGACCCGCAATCCCAATACTAACTGAGATTGCGGATCAAGTCCGCAATGACGTATGGGTATAAACAACGCACATTGACCACTCTCATGGGCTGACCGTTATTGACCTTTGCGCGCGGCGCTGTTATACTGGAAAAAGTGCGGGGATATACTATTGGCTGCCAATGAAAATCTCCGCGGAGGATTTGTTTGAACAAAGCCCATTACGAACAACTGGACGAAAAAGAGCGGGAGTTGTATCTAAAGCAGCAGCGTTTTGAGCTGCGGCAGAAACTGGCGCGCCAAAACAAGACGCGGCAAAAGCGGCGCGACCGCGTCTCCCTCTACGCCTTCGGCATTTTGTTGCTCTGGGGCGTGATGATGGGTTTTGCCATGGCGCTGACAAAATCCGTTACCGACGCCGAAACGAATACCCTGCTCTCCGTCATCTCGGGTATCACCATGAGCGACCGGCCGCCCACCTTCTTCGAGCTGATGATCGTCGTCACCCTCCTGTTCGGGCTGGTGGCACTGGCGATCTATGTCATTTCCATTTCCCGCAACGCCCGAATCGCCTCCAAGCTCATGCAGGTGGAGGATATGCTCACCTACCTGGGCGAGAACCCCGAGGACACCGCCTTGCGTATGGCGGAGCGCAGACGCTACCGCCAAATGCGGCGCATGGAGCATTGAATACTAGTCTCCCATTAAGGCATTAGGAGATTGGTGAGGATTTTTTGCCGCCAGCACGGAGCAGGAGCGATACGTAGCAGGCGGCCTACGTTGAACGACGGCGACAAAGCTGGCGGCAAAAAAGGCCGCCAAGATACAATGTTTTAATGGGGGATTAGTATTATAAATGTATCTCATTGTTGGACTTGGCAACCCCGGCCTCTCTTATCGCAAAACCCGCCACAACGCGGGTTTTTTGGCGTTGGACAAACTCGCGGAGTTGGCGCGTATCTCCATAAAGAAAAAACAGTTTTCTTCCTTAACGGGCGAGGGCACCGTCGACGGAAAAAAGGTGCTGTTGCTCAAGCCCCAAACCTATATGAACCTCAGCGGCGACGCGGTCGGCCAGGCCCTGCGCTACTATCAGATTCCGCCGGAAAATCTGATCGTGCTCTATGACGACGTGGCCCTGCCCGTGGGCGCGCTGCGCGTGCGCGGCCATGGCTCCGGCGGCTCACACAACGGTATGCGCAGTATTCTGGCCCACCTGGGCACGGAGAACTTCCCGCGCGTGCGCATCGGCGTCGGGCAGGATACCTCCCTGCAGCTGCGCGACTATGTCTTAAAACGCCCCGGCAAGGACGAGCAAAAGATTCTCGCCACGACCTATGATCGCGCGGCCGAGGCCGTGACCCTGATTCTCGCGGGCAAGCTGGACGCCGCCCAGGCCAAATTCAACAGCAAATGAACCCCATATTACACGGCATTACCTCCGACTCCGCCTATCGCGGGCTGCTGGACGCGCTGCGCAATCAGCGCGGCCCGACGGCTGTATTCGGCCTGCCCGAGCCCGCCCGCGCGCCGGTGCTGGCAGCTTTGTATGAAACGGCGGGAGCAAGCCCCCGCCCTACTGTCCACTCTTTGGTGTACATCACCCCCACCGAGCGCGAGGCGGCCCGTATCCACGAGGAGCTGCTGGCCTATGTGCCCGAGGCGCAGCTTTTTCTGCCGCGCGATCTGCCTTTAACTCATGTGGCGGCCGTGTCCGCCGAGCGTCGGGCCGCGCGGCTCTCGACCCTGTCGCGGCTGGCGCTTTCGATCCCCACCCTGTTTGTCACCTGCGCGGCTGCTCTGCCCGAACGGCTGGCGCCCAAGGACGCGTTCCTGGCCATGCAGCAAAGCGCGCGCTTGGGCCAGACGCAGGACCCCCGCGCCCTGCTGGCCCAATTGATCGCGGCGGGTTACGAGCGCGTGGCGCTGGTCGAGGGGCGCGGACAATGCGCCATGCGCGGCGATATTCTGGATATCTTCCCGCCGCAGGAAAGCCTGCCCGTCCGCCTGGAATTCTTCGGGGACGAGATTGACCAAATCCGCAGCTTTGACCCCCAAACCCAGCGCGCCGTGGCGGTGTCGGACGCGGTCCTGTTGCCGCCCGCTTTTGAAACCCCGCAGCCAAGAGAGGCCATAGACCGCGCCCTTGCCGCACTTGGCGAGGCGGAGGGCTTCGCCTTCCAGCGCGAGGCCTGGGAGCAGGGCCTTCCCAGCGTGGGCGCGGATGTGCTGCTGCCACTGCTGTATGCAAAAACCGATTCCCTGTTCTCCTACCTGCCCGACGAGACCTTCCTGCTCTGCGCCGAGCCGCAGCGCGTACTGGACGAGGCCGCGACCGCCGCAACGCTCTTTCTCGAGACTGTGGCGTCCATGTTGGAGCGGGGCGAGGGACACCCTGCCCAGGCCGAACTGCTGGGGGACGGGTCGGATATTGCCCCCGCGCTGGGCGGGAAAACCGCCGCCGCGCTCTATTCCCTCTTTCGCGCCAGCCCCGCATTCTCCCACCCGACGCAGGTGCGTTTCGACGCCCACGCCGCGCCGCAGCACCTGGGCGATCTGACCGCGCTGGCAAATGAGGCGCACCGGAGCAAGGCGCATGGCGACGCCGTGGTGATCTATGCGGGCGAGGCTGCGGGACGTATCCGCGACTTGTTCGCCATGGAAGATGTGCCCCACGGCTGGGCCGAGACGCTGACCCGTCCGCCCGTGCGCGGCGAGATTCTGGTGCTGGGTCAGAACCTGCCCTGCGGTTTTGTCTTTCCCGAGACCCGCCTGACCGTGCTCACGCAAGCGGAACTCTTCTATAAAAAATTCACCAAACCGACCGCCAAAAAAACGGGCGGGACGCGCGTGGCCGATCTGACACCGGGCGACTTTGTCGTGCACGAGGCGCACGGTATCGGCCGCTTTGTGGGCATCGAGCAGGTTACGGCTTTGGGCGCCAGCCGCGACTATCTGCTTTTGGCCTATCGCGGCACGGATAAGCTGTATATCCCCACCGACCAGTTGAGCCGCGTCCAAAAATACATCGGCGGGGGAGAGGGTGTCGAACCCCAGCTTTCCAAGCTGGGCGGGGGCGAGTGGCAGAGCCGCGTGAACCGCGCGCGCGGGGCGGCCAAAAAACTGGCCGTGGACCTGTCCGCTCTCTACGCGGCCCGCGCGGGCCGGCAGAGTTTTCCCTTCTCCTCCGACAACGACTGGCAGCGTGAGCTTGAGGCGCGTTTCCCCTACGAGGAGACGCCCGACCAAAAGCAGGCGATTATCGACGTCAAGGCGGATATGGAAAGCCCGCGCCCCATGGACCGCTTGCTCTGCGGCGACGTGGGTTACGGCAAGACCGAAGTCGCGCTGCGCGCCGTGTTCAAGGCGGTGCAGGACAGCAAGCAGGCGGCTTTCCTCGTGCCCACGACGATTCTGGCGCAGCAGCATTTCAACACGCTGACCGAACGTTTTTCTGACTTCCCCATTCGGATTGGCCTGTTGTCGCGTTTTCTCTCGCCCAAGGAGCGCGAGGAAGTGGCGGGCAAGCTCAAGACCGGCGCGCTGGACCTGGTCATCGGCACGCACGCGCTGCTCGGCAAACACATTCACTTCAAGGACCTGGGTCTGCTGATCATCGACGAGGAACACCGTTTCGGCGTGAACCACAAGGAGCGGATCAAGGCCCTGCGCGAAACGGTGGACGTGCTGACACTGACCGCCACGCCGATTCCGCGCACGCTCAACCTGTCCATGACGGGCATTCGAGACATCTCGCTCATGGAGACGCCGCCGCCCAAGCGCTATCCGGTGCAGACCTTTGTCACCGAGTACAACGACGCACTCCTGGTCACCGCCCTGCGACGGGAGCTGGGCAGAGGCGGCCAGGCCTTTGTCGTCTCCAACCGCGTGCAGGGCATGGAGCTGACCCTCGCGCGCCTCAAAAAACTTGTGCCCGAGGCGCGGATCGACATGGCGCACGGGCAAATGCATGAACGGCAGCTGGAGAAGGCCATGCTTGGTTTTTTGGGCCGCGAGACGGACGTGCTGCTCACCTCCACCATCATCGAAAGCGGGGTGGATATCCCCAACGCGAACACGCTGATCGTGCTCGAGGCGGACAAAATGGGCCTGGCCCAGCTCTATCAGCTGCGCGGGCGCGTGGGGCGCGGCGACCGTTTGGGTTACGCGTATTTCACGGTGCAGGAGGCGCGGGTCCTGTCTGAGCAGGCCAACAAACGCCTGCAGGCCATTCGTGAGTTCACGCAGTTCGGCGCGGGGTTTGCGCTGGCTATGCGCGACCTGGAGATCCGCGGCGCGGGCAGCCTTTTAGGCGCGGAACAGCACGGGCATATCGCGGATATCGGCTATGACTACTATGTCAAACTCATGCGCGAGGCGGTACGCGAGGCCAAGGGCGAAGAGGAAATCGCGCCCGTGGAAAGCACGCTCGACATCGAAACGGATGCCTACCTGCCCCGCGAGATCTTCGGCAGTGAGCTGCTGCGGCTGGCCATGTACAAGCGGATCGCGGGTATCGACGGGCAGGAGAGTTATGACGACCTGCTCTGTGAGTTCATCGACCGCTACGGCGACCCGCCGGACCCCGCGCTGGCGCTTATGCTGGGCGCGCTGGTGCGCGCGCTGGCGGGCAGGGCGAGAATGGCTGAGGTGCGCGTGCGGCCGGGGCTGGTCAAGCTCACCTATGACGCGTCTGCGCAGCCCGACGGGGGCAAATTGCTCGCGATCCTTGCGCGCGACGCAAACCTGCGCCTGCTCGCCACGGACCCGCCCGCCATTGAGATCCACACGGCTGAGCAAAACGCGCTCGAAATTCTCAAAAAACTGCCACAATATCTTCACAGTTTTATCTCTTGCGATATGGAGAATTATCCAGTATAATGTAATTGGTGTCTTATGCGGGTTTCCCTTTAAAAGCGTTGCACCTTGGCGGTCTTTTTTGCCGCCGACATTGTCGCCGTCGTTCAACGTAGGCCGCCTGCTACGTATCACGCCTGCTCCGCGCCTGCGACAAAAAATCCTCACCAATCTCCTAACGCTTTTAAAGGGAGACCCGCAATGTGCGCCTAAACTGTGCGCCCGAAAGGAAAACAAAACATGAAGACTTTTAAGCAAATTTGCATTCTCTGCCTGGCGGCCGTATTGGTCGTTGGCCTGCTGGCCTGCAACAAGAACAAGGACGCGGACAAACCCAAATTAGATCCCGACGCGCCCGCGTTTAAGCTGGGCGACCTTGTCGCCACGGTCGGCGAGCTGGAAGCGGCCTATAACGGGTTCATCGGCTATATGCAGCAGTACGGTATGCCCGCGCCCACCGACGAGGCGGAGATCGCGGAGTATGTGCAGATGGCGCTCGACCAAATGCTCGCCAACTACGCCATTCTCTGGAAGGCGGAGGAAATGGGCGTGACCCTCACCAACGTGCAGCTGGCTGAGATCGACGATATCATCGCCGGCGAGCGGCAGGATATCATCGACTATTACATGACCCTGGTCGGCGAGGAAACAACCGACCCCGCCGAGCTGGAAGAGGCCGCGCTGGCCTTGATCGACGAGGAGATCAAGGGATATTACGGTGACGAGATGTCATTGGACAAGTATCTGGAAGACTATAAAAAGGACATGATCAACCAGGTGCTCACCGAGGCGGTGCAGGGCAAGGTCGCCCTGGACGTGACCGTCTCCGACGAGGACGTCAAGGCCTGGTACGAGGGCGAGCTCAAAGCGCATGAGGAGGCTTTCGCCGAAGCGCCCGTTGACTTTAAGGCCTATATGCAGCAGTTCGAGCAAGGCTTTTCCACCCTGCCCGCGCTGACCGTGCCCGAGGGTTTCGCCAAAATCGCGCTGATCACCATTGCGTCCGAGGAAGAGGTCGACGAGTCCTATACCACGGGCAAGGAAACGATGGCCAAGCTGGAGGCCGAATACGGCAAGCTCATGCTCGCGGGCGGCGCGGACGCGGATCGTCTCAAGGAGATTCGCGACGAGTACGCGCAGCTCAAGGCTGACACGGACGCGCTGTATGAGACCTTCGCCGAAGGCCCCAAAGCCAAGGCCGACGCGGCCGCGGCGGAGCTGGCCGAGGAAGGCGCGGACTTTGACGCGATTATGGGTAAGTACAACAAGGACGAGGCAAAAGACATTCGCTATCTCTACCTGACCGAGACCGACCCCTCCGTGCCGGAGGCGGTGTGGAGCGCGGCGGCGGAACTGGAGGCGGGCGCCTTCTCCGATATCATCGAAATCGAAGGCACCTTCTACATCGTCAAGCTCATTGAAATCCTGCCCGCCGGCCCCGTGCCGCTCAAAGACGTACTGGAAGCGGCGACGGCCGCCGCCCTGCTCGAGCGTCAGGACGTCGTCTGGGGCCAGCGTCAAAGCGACTGGCTGGAGGAGGCCCAAAAGGTCGTCGTGTACTACCCCGAGAATTACGCAATGGTCGGGAGATAGCTTCCGGACACCGGATTCCGGACCGCTCACGCGGGATATAGTATCAAGGGACGTTCATGCGTCCCTTTTTTTCTGGCAACTGGAATCTGGCGTCTGGCAATTATTTGTGATATAATTGCCGACATGAAACCCATCCTCGTCTGCGGCCCGAGCGGCAGCGGCAAAAGCACCTATATCCAAAAGCTGGCCGGAGAGATTGGCGGGCCGGTTTACGGCTTTGTCACGCGCAAGGAGGACGACGGCCATATCTATCTCTACGCCGCCGGTGACAAAGAGCGGCAAATGGGGGAGACAAATCGAATCGGCGATCTGATCTCCACGGAAAAACGCCTGGCCCGTCCCCACCCCGAGGTGTTCGACGGCCTGGGTCTGGCCCTGCTTTCGGATATCCCGTCGGGCGCGCTGGTGCTGATGGACGAGCTGGGCATTTTGGAATCCGACGCCCTTGCCTTTCAAGCTCGCGTGCTGGAAGTCTTGCAAGGGCCCTACCGCGTGCTGGCCGCCTTAAAGGACCGCGACACGCCCTTTTTGAACGCGGTTCGGGAGCTGGGGGAGATCGTGAATGTACAATGTACAATGAAAGAAAAAACTGCTCTACAGTTTTCTATCATTTGATATGATAAAAAACGGGTGGCGCCAAGCGCCCGTCTCCTCAATTGTAGGTTGTAGTTTGGAGGATATATGTCAATAGACAAAGTGCGCGCTTACTTTCTGACCCGGGAAGTAGCGCCCCAAATTGTTGAATTTGAAAAACCTACCCAGACCGTCGCGTTGGCGGCGGAGGCGCTGGGCGTTGCGCCCGCGCGCATTGCCAAGTCCCTGTCCTTTTGGGTCGGAGGCAAACCAATCCTTGTCGTGGCAGCGGGAGACGCGCGGGTGGACAACCGGAAATTCCGCGACACCTTCGCCTGCAAGGCGACCATGCTCTCGGCGCCTGAGGTGGAACAGCACATCGGCCACGCGGTGGGCGGCGTCTGCCCCTTTGCAATCTTGCCCGAGGTTGCGGTCTGGCTGGACCAGTCCCTGACCCGCTTTGACAGTGTCTACCCCGCCTGCGGCAGCGGCAACAGCTGCGTGCGCCTGACCCTCGCCGAACTCGAATCCCTGGCTGAGAATGTGGCGGGGTGGGTGGACGTCTGCCGACTGAAGGAATAAATAATAAGGAATAAGTAATAAGGAATAAGTAATAATGGAGGTGTGCTGGCGCACAAATGATGGGTTGCCTGTATATAAAATGAAAAAACAGCGGAGCTGTTTTCACATACATTATTACTTATTCCCCATTCCTTATTACTTACGAAAGGATGTAGTATGAAAAGCGAAATCAAGACTTCCCAAGCGCCGCAGGCGCTTGGCCCGTACAGCCAAGGCACGCGTGGCAGCGGCGAATGGCTCTTCGTCTCGGGCCAGACACCCTTGGATCCCGAGACCATGGTTTTGGTCGGCGTGGACGCCGCGGCTCAGGCGCACCAATGCCTGAAGAACGTGATGGCCATTCTGGCCGCCTCCGGCGCGGGTCCGGAACACGTCACGCGCACCACGGTCTATCTCAAGGACATGGACGACTTCGCCGCCGTGAACGCGGTCTACGCCACCTATTTCCCCGCGCCCTATCCCGCCCGCGCCTGCGTGCAGGTTTGCCGCCTGCCCAAGGACGCGCTGGTGGAGATCGACGCGATCGCACTGGTATGAATGCGCACGACCGCATTACAACCGCGCTGCACATCGAAAAACCGCAAGCGCCGCAAACCCTGTCGGTGCTGACATTGGCCTATGTCGGCGACACGGTCTATGATCTTTTTGTGCGCACCAAACTGTTGCACGAGCGGGACGCGGACGTGCACGCGCTGCACCTGGAGGCCGCAAAACTGGTCTGCGCGCATGGGCAGGCGGAGGCGTATTTTCGGCTCGAACCGCTGCTGACACAGGAAGAGCTGGCCGTATTCAAGCGCGGGCGCAACGCGCACGGCGGCACCGTGCCGAAAAACGCCAGCGTGACGGAGTACCGTATCGCCACTGGCTTGGAGGCCCTGCTGGGGCATTTGTATCTTTCCGGCGCGGACGCGCGGCTGGACGAGCTGATGGGCAAGGCGTTACCCACCTAACCGTCATTGCGGCCGCCGAGCCGCAATCTCGTTCTTCGCAAAAACACGGGAGATTGCGGGTCAAACCCGCAATGACGGTAAGACCCGCAATGACGCTATAGATAAGGAGTTAGTTATGGCATACAGCAAAAAGCCCCCATACAAGGGGAAAGAGAGCAAGCCCCCATACAAGGGGAAAGAGAACAAGCCGCAGTCGCAGCGGGGAAAATACGAGCAGCGACGGGAATCCGCCGGTCCGCGCGAGACCTATGGCAAGCGGGAAGGCTACGGCAAACCAAAGAGGGAGGCCGTGCCGCCGCCCGAACCGACCCCGCCGCCCGAGACGCGGGCGGACGAGCTGCCCTTCCTGATCATCGGGCGCAACGCGGTGCGCGAGGCGGTGCGCGCGGGCCGCAGCATTGACCGGATTCTGGTCCAGACCGATCCGGACGGCTCCCTGCGTGAGATCGTCTCCCTGGCGCGTGACAGCAAGCTGGTAATCCGCGAGGTCGACCGGCGCAAATTAGACGAGCTGACCCTGCCCTTCGGCCACGGCGGCAAGCCCGCCAACCACCAGGGCATCGTAGCCTACGCCGCCGGCGTGTCCTATTGCGATGTGGCGGACATTTTGGCCGTCGCCAAAGAGCGGGGGCAGGCGCCTTTTGTGGTGGTACTGGACGGAATCGAGGACCCGCACAACCTGGGCTCGATTATCCGCAGCGCGGACTGCGCGGGGGTGCACGGGGTGGTCATCGGCAAACGCCGGAGCGCACAGGTCACCGCCGCCGCCGTCAAAGCCAGCGCGGGCGCGACGGAACACGTCAAGGTCGCGCGGGTCGTGAACGTCTCCGCCGCGATCATCGAACTCAAACGCGCGGGCCTGTGGATCGCGGGCGCGGATATGGCGGGCCGACCCATGTACGAGCAGGGCCTAAACGGGCCGTTGGCGCTGGTCATCGGCGGCGAGGGCGCGGGGCTCTCCAAGCTGGTTAAGGACAACTGCGACTTTCTCGTGTCCATTCCCATGGAAGGGCACATCGGCTCGCTCAACGCGGGCGTGGCCGCGGCGGTGCTGCTATTCGAAAAAAGACGGCAGGACAATTCGTAATGCGTAATCTGTGATGATGGAAAATCTACATGATGAAACCTTAATTGAACAGTTACGCCAAGGCGACGAGGACGCCGAGCGGGCGTTGTACGAGCGTTACAAGCCCGTGGTGCGCGCGCGCGCGCGGACCTATTTTTTGGTCGGCGCGGATCATGAGGATCTCATGCAGGAGGGCATGATCGGACTGTACAAGGCCGTGTGCGAGTATGATAAGGACAAGGCGGCCAGCTTTCACAGTTTCGCGGACCTGTGTATCACGCGCCAGATCCTGACCGCGATCAAGAGCGCGACCCGCAAAAAGCACGCGCCATTGAACACCTATGTATCCCTCAATCAGCCCGTTTTCGAGCAGGACAACGAGCGCACGCTGTTGGACCTGCTCGCCAATGTGCGGGTCTGCGACCCCGAGGAACTGCTGATCGGCAAGGAGAGCTATGAGGCGGCGGCGCGTTATGTCAGCCAGCACCTGTCCGCGCTGGAAAAGCAGGCCTTTTCCCTCTATTTGCAGGGCCATTCCTACCCCTCCATTGCCGAGCTGCTGTCCCGCCCGCCCAAATCCGTGGACAATGCGATCCAGCGCGCCAAAAAAAAACTGGAGCGATTTTCTTTTTCTTAACAATCCCGCGTGAACGGTTGACTCCACGCCCAAATCATGATACAGTATTCCTGCGCGGGGGCGTCGCGTTGCCAACTCCATCTTCTGTGGTTGGCACAAGACTGAGAAGCACCCTTGGAACCTGTTGGGTAATGCCAGCGTAGGAAAGCGGTTATAAGAGGCTTTTATATGCAGCGCGAAGAGGCTGCTTTTTTATTTGGGCGTGCTTTGCCTGTCATTCTGAGCGAAGCGAAGAATCTAATTTGGGAGGAATGAAATGAAATTCACACTCTGGTCCAAGCTGGCCAAGATGACCCTGACCGACTGGCTGTGGGTCGGCGGCGCGGCCTTGGTCGCTGTCGCGCTGGTTGTGCTGTTGGTTTGGCTGAAAAAACAGGAGCAGCCCGAAAGGAAAAAAGACCTGCGCACCCTTCTCTACGGCGCGATGTGCATGGCGCTGGCCTTTGTGCTGTCCTATATCAAGCTCTTTTCCATGCCGATGGGCGGTAGTATCACGCTGGCCTCCATGCTGCCCATCTTTTTGTATGCCAACCGTTTCGGCTTGCGCAATGGCCTGCTCTGCGGCCTGGCCTACGGCCTGCTGCAATTCATTCAAAAGCCCGAGATCTACCACCCCCTGCAAATCCTGCTGGACTATCCGCTCGCCTTTGCCGCGCTCGGCCTGGCAGGCTCAGTCAAGAACCTGCAACTGGGCGTCCTTTTCGGCGGCGTCGGACGCTTTTTCTTCCACTTTCTCTCGGGCGCGGTGTTCTTTGCGACCTTCGCGCCGGAGAGCATGAGCCCCTGGTGGTACGCCTTCCTCTACAACGGCAGCTACATGGGTGCGGAGATCCTGCTCTGCCTGGTGCTCTCCTTTCCTGCCGCACGGGTCTTTGACCGCGTCCTGCGGTAACGATTGACCCAGGGAAAATCCCACGTTATAATGAGTGCAAATACCGAAAGGAGCGCGCACATGAAATACTATTTGGGAAACGAAGGGGACGAGATTTTTGCCGTTTATTCCAAGGACGGCTGCTGTTATCCTGTCTTTGTGGAGAAGTACGGAGAAAAGGCGATTGCTTACGACCCCGAAATGCGGGCGATCGAGGACGCGCAAACCATCGAGGCGCTGGATAAGTATATGCAACCCTACAGCGCGGGCAAACGCAAAGTCTATATGGCGGGGCCGCTGTTTAATGAGGGCGACCGCTACACCAACCAAATCAATTCCGACGCCCTGCGCGCGCTGGGTTACACCACGTTTTTGCCGCAGGAAGTGGTGATCACCAAGGACAGCAGCAACCTGGTGAAGGCCGCCTGTTTCTATATGGACTTAAAAGCCATCAAAGAATGTGATGTGCTGCTTGCCAACTGCAACGGCATAGAAATTGATTCGGGCACGGCTGCGGAGATCGGCCTGGCCTACGGCCTGCAAAAGCGAATGATCCTCTACAAAAGCGATGTGCGCAACTACTACAACGAAACCTTCCGCTTAAACAACTTTGTGGGCGGGCTGGCGGACAATCAGGTTTGTTCAACCATCACGGAAGTGATTGCAATAATAGAGACCCTTTAGCAAAACTGCGGCAACAAAAAATCCTCCGATGTATGTCGGGGGATTTTTGCAATTGATCAAGGCGCAACTTGTTCCCCCCCCCCCCCCCCCCCCAACCCACAAACAAACAACAGAAAAAAAAACCCAATTTATATTTTTTCCCCCTCCGCCATAGTCTTGGAGGGGAGG